>OMCH01000085.1_pt1 | contig 52639 bp, 43 predicted proteins | sample 1674341 | NCBI WGS metagenome assembly OMCH01 (sample SAMEA103958164, study PRJEB25191) | human gut metagenome | biome: human-associated habitat [ENVO:00009003]; feature: intestine environment [ENVO:2100002]; material: feces | place: Germany | collected 2013/2015
TTTAACATTCCATCCGGCTCAATTTAACATATGCACCGCAATTTCGGTTTGACCCCCAAATCTCCGACTTTCCAAGTACCATTAATCATAAATATATTATCGGGTTTTATGTCACGATGATAATATCCCAAATCATTAAGTTCTTTTATGCCTTGGGCAATTTGGAGGCATAACTCCACTCGTGATGCCTCGTCATATTCCTCGTTTTCCTCTTCTAAATAGCTTTTCAAATCATATTCCGCATATTCCATAACATAGAAAGGGAAAGACACCTCATAATCTCCACCATCATGGGTACGACATATTAAATTGCCATCAAAATCAATATCTATTACGTTACCAACTTTTCTACTTTTACAATCATATAACGCAGAAACTTCCTGCCTAAACCGTTTGTTCCTTTCTTTTGTTTTAATCTTTTCTTTTTTATATACTTCAGGAAATTTCGAAATCTTAATCACCTTTTCTGGTATTGCATCTTCATCATACGTTTGAGCTACATATAGTGCATAGACAAATGAATTTCCGCCTTTATTAGATTTAAAATCAGAGTTTAGATACGATACATAATACTCCACATCATCCAATCTCAAATAATTCTCTGTTCGATTCTCTGAGATTTGTAAGTTGGGCTTATTAAAAAGGAAATCACACTTTACGTCCATAGTTTCTAGCTAAATTGTTTCACATCTATCACCTTATACCCTTCAATATCTGAAAACGAAAGCTTGTCAATGTCATATACATCCTCTAAGTATTCGCATACATCTGACAAACGAAGAGTCTTTTCTTCGGTGTCCTTAACAATTAGGATATCTTCTAAAATATTCAGTCTAATTAATCTCGCTGTTTTAGAATTAGATTGTGTCACGCAATGATAAGCGTACTCTTTAAAAGTTTCGCATTCTTCATTAGTTGGTCTAATATATTCTTTATCATCTACAAAAGATAGAAATTTGTATTGCTCTTTTAGAACCACCAGTGGTAGTTCCGTATGTTTTGCAATGAAACAGAACAATGTATAGAAATCGTTTCTTTGCTTAAACCTTGTTTCATTCAGAGGTTTAATATCATTAAGTACGCATAAGGTGGCCAAAATGGATTTGAATTCTTCACGAACCCGTTCTACTTTAGCCACTTCAAGTGTAGACTCCAAAAGTTCATCTACTGCTTTTCTCTTATCCGTCACATTACCTTTAAACAAATATGCTACAAGTTCTTCTATTAAACTCCTGTCATTCATTCGTTGAACCGTCTTCGTTGAGAAAATATCTAGCTCTGACAAACCTTGCAGATCCATCAATTCATTGACAAGAATCATAAATGGAGCATCATGGTATTGCGCTTTGTTTACTTCAGCAGGATTCAAGTGTACACCGCGCTTATTAACCAGACTATAAAAATCTTCAAGAGATTCTCCATTTGCAAGTCAATATCATACACTTCTGTCACATTTAAAACATATGACATGAATCTATTTTGATCTATATCTTTAAAATAGTGTTTGTCAGAGTCTGCAAATTCTCCTTTAACATATTTGCTTATTGTTGTGGCACGTTGTTGTCCATCCACCATATCATAGGTTTCATTTTCATTCTTGTAAATAAAGAAGTTAGGCAAGGGATAGCCTTTCATGATGGAATCAATCAGCAATTTCTGGTCTTTAGATGACCAGATAAAATTCCTCTGGTATGGCGGATGAAGATTAATCTTATCTTTCTTTATCCATTCTATCAACTGTGAAATGGTTATTTTTTTAATTGAATATTTCATAATAGTCTATTTTTTAGTCCAACGATTCAGGTACCTCATACATTTCGTCTTCATCTTCTTCCTTGTTCAGGAACCCAAGGAACACACGAAGGAATGCTGTTTCTTTGAAGAAGTAATTGGGATTCTCCTCCAGTTTTTCCTGCATAAAATCAAAGCCATAGTTTGCATATTCCTCCATTTTTGTAATGAGGTCATCCACAACCTTTCGCTGGGTGATTTCGCCTTTATCTAGCGCTATGAAGTCTATATCCGTTCGGGCTATTAATGCAGCGAACATATATTCTCGCAAGCGTGGATATTGTGTTCGACCAAGGCGTGATTCTCCTGTTCCCCAGTTGGAAATGGCCCAACCGAAATGTTTCCTTTTTGCCTTATCTTCTATCAATGGCTTGGTTTTGTTACTGTACAGACCTATGAAAAAAGCCAAGATGAACACTTCATAACCTGCACCATATATCTTACCTCTTATTTCCTGATACTGGTTCACTCCCTTTCCGTAGTCTGAGAACACGCTTATCACGGAGTCTTGGTAACGCTCTTCCCATTCGGGATTACGCTTGCCCCAAAGTTCATATAATGATTCCATATTACTTTATTTTTTCTATTGTTGTACGAACTGTTGCCATATTCTTTGAATCAAAGCCGTCGGCTTTCTTAATACGATAGACACAACATGTCAGTTTTTCAATTTCTGGGAAACGAACCCTTCCCTTGGTGATGAAATCCTTGGTCACAATGATACACTGTTTTTTCAAATTGTCAATCACATTGTAGAAGTTTTCTTCCTTGGAATCGCCAAATGATGATGTTGCAGCATCAAACACAAGAGGATAATCCTCGTCACGTTTTTCTTGTGTAAAGTCGGATATGGCAAACAGGACGGATATATACATTACCGTCAATTGTGAGCCAGACGGTTTCTTGATTTCCGTACCGTTCGAACTATACAGGCGGATTTCTGTCGAGTCGTCTGCCGTCTGCCTAAGTCGAATTTCTCCATGAAAGTCACTTGCGCTTAACCGTTCCAGATATCCATTCGCCTTATCTTGCATCTCAGTAAGAAAATGGCGAAGGTTTTCCTTTTTAGCAAAAGCAAAGGCTTTGGCAATCTCTTCAAGGACACGGTGAACGTCACGATACACTTTTACCTGCGAACTGTCGGGATTCAGCTCATCCATCTGTTTCTGCAATCCATCCATCCTTGTCAGAAGTTGTGCCAACTCACCATTCAGTTCTGCAAGCCTCACCTCTGCTCTACCTTTCTGTTCAAACAGTCCTTTGATGTCGTTGAAATCCTTCTCCAAAATAGCTTCAGACACATTTCCTGCCTGAATCAGCAGGCGCGATTTCTCGTCTATCGTGTCTTGTATCTGTTGCTCCACTTCCTTCAGGTCCTCGTTCAGACGCTCCACTAACCCCATGCGGTCACTAATTTCACGGACAAGCCCAGAAACCTGCGACTCGTTGCTTCCGCTGAGCGAAATACTCAGATTATGCAGCGATTCAATGTTGCCAAACTTGAAAAGTTCCTTCTCTTCAATGGCTTCCTTCCGACTCTTCTTTGCGGCCTCCTGTGCAATATGTCTCTTATACTCCTCCAGTTTCTGCAACATAAAGTTGTATGCCTCCGACCCTTCTTCTGCGGGACGACCACACACCTTACAGATATGGTCGTTCAGCATCTCCTCCATTGTTTCCTGATTGGGCAGATACCAAGGAAGTTCAGGCGCACCATTAACCAATGCACCTTGCATTTCCTTGACTGCTTCCAATTTCCCTATTTCAATAGCTTTTTGACGCTCATAATCCTTTTCCTGCTTTCTCTTTTCCCTACTGAGTGCAGAGCATTTTTGCTTGAACTCTAGTAAAACATCCGGGAAAGCGCAAAGGACCCACATTCTATCAAGAAGTGCGTGATTATAATCGATATAACTTATTTGGGCTTTTAATTTCCTACGCTTTTCTTCCTTACTCTTTAACCTACTTTGGATGTCTTTATATCTTTCAGATGTTTCCTGATTCTCTTCAAGTTCCCCCAGCCTTTTAGAAAACACCTCCAACGATGTCGTTTTATCTCTAATATCCTTCTTTTTAGTTGAAATTTCCTCGCCAAGACGATTTATCTGCAATTCTAATGCTTTAGCCTCACCTGCAACCTTCCTGTCAGACTTCATTTCTTTCAGATAGGCAGAATTAGCTTTCTCCTCAAAAGATGATGTATATTCTACAAGATCATCGAACTTTCTTATATCAGAAAATTTGTCGACCAGATCTTTTAAAGCAGTGGCATTGTCAAACACATTAAGTTCCGACTCACCCTTGAACATACTAAACCTTTGGATAAAGGCATCGTAGCATCTGTCTATGAGGTTCTTTCCACTCACTTGTATGCGTTCTGAGCCAGAAGTTTCATAACCTCTATAAACAAGTGGACCGACTCTAAAGAAGTCTTCGCTAATACGTTCAATGGGAAAAGACTTTTCTACGGATTTTTCACCATCGTGCTCAAAAAGCATAGCAACGGAAACTACATCTTTTTCGCCAATTTCCATCTTTGACTTTCGCATTTCCGACATGTGGTCAACATTACCCTTATCAATAGTTGTATTGAACAACCATTGTAGAGCATCAAAGAAAGTTGTCTTACCGTCGCCATTATCTCCGAGAATAAGAGTTAGGCCGTCTGAAAACTCAAATATATTATTATCTCCATAGTAACTACGGAAATTTTTGATTCGGATTTCCTTGATAATCATACGTTGTCAATTAAATATTTGTCTATTTCTTTCCAAAGTTCTTTTTCGGAAGCCCCTTCTCCTGTACGTTTAATAATCTGTGCAACAGCATTGATTACGTAATTATCAGAATCAAGCGCCTGCTCTATTGTACTGATGTCAGAAGGAGAATAATCTCCGAACTTCATCAGATTCTCATCAAGCAAGACTGCTTGTAGCATTTTGTTGTCATTATTTCTTGCCATAATCAGAATAAAGATATGTTATAATATGATAGTATTTCGTTTAACTCGTTATATGCAAAGTCCGCATTTTCTGATAATACAGCAAAGTCACGAACTCTTTTCAATTCACTTCTTATTAGACTACGTTCCATGTTGTAGTTTTCCTGTGCTGAATTCACCTCGGGAGCCACGACCAAATCGTGTATTATGGCTATATGTTTGTCTGGATGTTTTCGTAATATACGTCCTCTCCTCTGAATAAATTGCCTTGGATTTCCCGTGCTGGCACAAAAAATTGCCATCTCACTTCGAGGTACGTCAACGCCTTCATCAAGGCATTTCATAGAGGTCAAAACCTCAATATCACCGCAAGCAAACTTTTCAAGAATTTCGTTTCGTTCCTTAATTCCTGATACGAACTTCTTCACGGTCGTGGTTTTGCTGACATCCTGTACAATCCCTGTATACGTGTCAATCAGGTTATTAGAAAAGTCATCGTCATTTACACTTTCTATGCTGTCAAAGACATCAGCTGTTTCATCATCAGGCCTTGTACCTTCTGGAACATAGACCAAAGTATATTTCAAATTTCCTTTCTCGGTGTATCTTTCCTGAACGATTTGTTGGAATATCACTTCTTTCTCTTGAGCTTTGTGAACTATGCGTTTTCGTTTCAACAACAATCGCATCAAAATATCATCTCCTTTGGGGAATGATTCATTTTCCTGGTTAAAGAACTTAGCCAACTGCAATGAGATACGCATATATTCAGCCATTTCTGCATCATTTAGATGTACTATATGTGGAAAATACTTGTATCGGCAAAGGTATCCTTTATCAATAGCTTCTTTCATGTTAAACTCAAATGTGTATCCGTTCTCACAGCCAAAGAATTCCATAATGGCTTTATTACCACTGTCATCAAACTGACGTTCTGGTGTTGCAGAAAGTCCTATGCGACGAGCGAACTTAACCCCGTCTAACCTATCTAATATCCTTCCTGCCCCCATGTTGTGTGCTTCATCAGCAATAAGTAGCATCTGTCGGGTAGTGTTCCTGTTAAAGTCAACTAACTCACGGAAGATGTTTTCTCGTGCAAAGGAAGCGTATGTCGCTATAATAATAAACGATGACTCTTCTCCGTCTATCTTGATACTCTCTTTTGTTTTTATACTGTCAAGTTCCGTTTTCCACTTGGGGTTTTTAGAACTGACCTTAGTAATATGATTAAAATGAAACCTTTTACATTCATCTTCCCATTGGTCAACCAGTGTTATCGTAGGGACGAGAATAATTGCTTTGTAAAAATGGAATTTCTTCCAGATGTTGAGCAGACAATTCAGCGAGGTAATGGTCTTACCTGTTCCTGTGGCCATTGCGAAAAGCCCCTTTTGTTTTACTTTCCAGTTTTCATATGCTTGTTTCTGATAGTCTCGAGGCTCATCGAAAGGAAATCTTGGCTCCCTTTCATTTGAAATGTCAATGGTTTGTCCCTCTAACTTTCGGATGATTCTTTCCACCTTCCTTTTTGCTTTATTTAAAACATCTTGAATATTTTGGGGAAAGTTACTATTGAGCCGTTTAGAAATAAGATTCTGTTCGTCACGAATCAACTCTTCAATCTCCTTATGCTTGAAATTAGCACAGATTCCAGATTTTACATCATCGGCTTTCAAATAAATGACAGAATTATCATTACCAGAAAATGTCCTTTCAAAATCTTCAGCTATATCATTAATTTTGTACACATCCCCTTGCCCATCCCAATCGCAGAAAGCAGTAAGGCTCTCTAAATTATCAATTAAGGCAGTACGCGAGAAGTTACAAGAACCATCAAAGGCGACCCTGTTCAGTCCGTCAGAGAACAATCCACACTTCGAATGGGCAATCCCTTCACCTTCTTTTGGAACCACAATCTTTATATCTAATCGTTCATTCCTAATTAGCCATGCAAGACATTCGAAGAAATGTTTGTCGCGTTTGGATAGTATTTGCTTTACCTCTTCGATATTCTGCAAATCAAAGAAAGGTATCATGACATCTTCTTCTCCTACCCAAATAGCGTTCCTATCATTTATAGAAAGAATGTCATTAATTACCATGCGCATTCGTCCACCATTATAGAGAAATGTAGCAAAGCCATCTGATAGAACATTAATAGCTGAGGACGAGAAGAAACCTAATTTAATATCAAATTGCGTAGCATTGCACAATGCCTCAGAGAAGAAACCAATAGGTTCCCACTCTGTGCGTGACTTGAAACGTCGGCTTCCTGGCCAAAGTACATTTGCTTTAAGCATACCCTATTATTTAGATGAAACAGTTCGTACACATAATGTCATCGCCAAGGATTTCAGCAAGGGTTGTCCCCTTGTTGTTAGCCTTACTATCTTTTTGACGGCGGATGATGTCAAGTTTAATTTGGCGGATACGCTCTGGTTTGATAAGATCTGCAAGACTCTCATTCTGATTCCACGTATAACCGTCTTTCTCAAACTCCATAGCTTTCTTAAAGAGGTCGGGATGCTGCTCATAGAGCCAAATCCATTCTATTTTCTGCTGGAAGAAACAGAAGTAGCAACCAGAACGACTGCGGCAATAGGTACCTATCTCGCCATCAACCTCGAAAGGAATCTCCTCATAGTAGGCTGGTACTCCAACACCGCTTTCTCTTAGCAGACGGAAGATATCGTCCTTCACCAATACTTCAGTATTATCAAGCAGAGGGAAATCATCGAGTTTACCCACTGGATAGTCTGTTGTTTTCAGGAACTCGAACACAGCATGATTAAAAAGCTTGATGTCGTAGTCCAGCAGCGCATTTATCTTCTTCGAGTAGTAGAACTGCTTGGTTATAGGCTTTCTAACCGTTTCCAGGATCTCGTCGCGAAGAACCCCTTCTGGACATAGCTGCTCGTAGATTTCCACTATCTGATCCAAGTTCTCATTGTGAAGGAACTTGTTGATGACATCTATACTCCAGATATTCTTGCGGAATGGGAATATTGCCTGAATATTAGGCTTCGAAGATATATAACCATCTCTGTCCTCATCGCCACGTATGCCAACATATGATACGGCATAGTCGTCGCCCACATATTCCTCGAACTTGTCAAGCTTCATCTTCTTGGTACACCAGCGAGCCTGTGGTGATGGCAAGAATCCTCCCATCGCTTTCAGGAAGTGATGAAAAGGTGTCGGCTCAGGGCTGCCCTCTGCAGCCCTTAGTCGTTCGATCTTACCCAAATAGGCCTCCAAACGATTGATTAGCGTTTCCGTTTCAGCCAGTTCGCAACCAGTATCTGAATTGTAGTACTCAATCTTCAACGACGGGTATGTTTGCTTCAGATAAATGGCGAGTGCTGCGCTATCCTTTCCGCCTGATATGCCTAATATATGTCTTACTTTTATCATTTACTCATTTTCTTGTTAAGTATCGACAGCAGAGCGCAAACGTCGATATTGTTGTCATCCGACAGCAGTTTGCTGATTTTCTTTTCAAGGTCATCTGCCTTTGACTTGTCCTTTTCTGGCAGAACGTATGTCTGAGTTCTTACGCTGGTTCCCCTATTGGTTACCATATCGAAAGAGTAGGCTTCATTCTTCTCCGAATCACCAATCTTCTGCGAGATGTCTGAATACTTCTCACACTCCCGGAACAGATACACCAGATCGTCAGCCAACTTATCTTCCTGCTCGTCTCTTAATGCATCAAGTCGTTGCTCCAGTATGGTGTAGCAGATGGACTGATACCATTGTGTTCGATTGTCATATTCGGTCATTACATGATGATAGAACTCACGCTGTTTGTCTGTCAAAAGATAGGCCTTCACATGGGCCAGCCGTTTGCGCACTTCAACGATATATTCAGAATAGTCATAACTCTGCAAGCCAAACTCTTCCACCAAACGAGCCTCGATGCGGTCTATCAGTTGGGTATAGCATGAGCGCAATTCCTTGATGGCTCGCTGGATGATTCTGCCATACTCGTTGATAAACTCTTCCTGTTTTAGCTTTTCTTGTGTGAAGCCAAGAGCCTCTGGCAAGTCTTCGAAGAAAGCTTTCTCTGGGTCTTTTGCTTTCGCCAGCACGTCGCGAAATCTCATCGTTGACTCGTGGTCAAACTTGCGGGTATGCTTGGTGTATTCATCCAGCCTGACATAGAAACTGAGGAAGGGCTTGATGGTCTCGATAAAACTGGTATTAGTAATGGTGAATTGATCGCCAAGGTTGATGAAACGTCGATACTGGTTGAAGAAGCCCAACTTAACGCCATCAACAGCAAACTTCTTGATTTCGAAATCGCTAGGGTGCTTCTGGAGCAAGTCGAAGAACTCCATATTCACGTTAGGCATGAATGCACCTTTCGAAGCGTCATAGAGCGCAAAGTCCTGACGCTTGATGAAGAGATATGTAGGAATCCAAAACTCCAAGAATCCTTGCTTAATCTTATAGGGGTGGGCAGATAGTATTTTTATCAGCTCTGAAATCTTTCTTGCCTTATTTTCCGAACTCTTCAGGAATTCTTCACAAGCATCCCACAACGGCATAAAGCCCTTGTTGGTTGGTACATCTGCGAAATCTCCATTCTGATGCAGACCAGTATTCAACAACAGAGAGGAATAGATGGTTTTCTCTGGAGGGAACTTGTCCTCGGGGAAACCCATGCCGTTCTCAGAGTAGTGCTCTGTCAGATAGGTGAGGTAACTCTTTCGAGCAGCTGTTATCGTTCCACTGAGTTTGTGCTTGTTGAACAATTCATTGTTCATCACAGGTGTCTTGCAATATACCTCATTGCACACTCTTGATAGCAACTGGTTGAAATCTCGATGCGATTGTACTTTTTGCTCTTTACCTGCAAATACCCAGACCACCCTGTTCCTGTAAGAAAAGAGGTTGTCGCTGATTGCCTTGTTTAGCAAAGTTTCCTCATACTCCTTCAACTTCTGGATTTCTGTCACAGCCACCCTGTCGTTCTTGTCGAGCACACGCTCCAACAGGTACATGTACTTCTTGATGTTGTAGAGGTGGTCGATGATGTCCTCCGTGTTGGTGAAGTAGGCAAATATCAGGGCATGATCTGTCTCAGAGCTGAACTTCTTAATATCTTCCAAAGCTTTCTTGTGGGTAGAGAATATCAGTTCTATGTAGCCGTCCGTATCACCAGTTGGTACAATATCGATAGGCTCTTCACGAATCATGTAGTCAAAGAAACGTGGAGTGCCTTTCTGATAGAAATGGGCTTTGACGGGAGAAATCCTGCGATTGAAGAACACATTCAACTCATCAACAAAGTTGACAGGACGCGAAACCATCATGCCAGCTTCGCGTATTTCTGCTTCAAGGTCAACGTCAGTTCCCTCGAAAAGCATCAAGCGCTCTTTGTAGGCTGCAAAGCGTATGATCTTCTTTGCAGACAGTTTTTGAATAATCTCTTTGGCATTGTCTATGGCCATCGCCTCACGGGCATAGTCCGTAAGGTTCCGTTCTGTCAGTTTGAAGCCGGCTGTACCGAAAAGATTCAGCAGTCCAATGGCTTTTACGAGTTTTACAGCTTGCAGCATCTCCTCTTCGTTAGCCCAATCCTGGCCTTCAACACGCTCTATGGAAACCTGGATGGTGCTCCAACTCATAGAGTCGGCATTGGCATCTTTAAGGTAGGAATAGAAGTTGTAGAGAATGTAGTCGTAAACCTTTTGCAGATTGTATGTTTGATGCTCTGTAGGCTCGAACTCGGAAATGGAATTAGTGCCTTTCGCCGCCAAGAAAGTAAAGAGCGACCGCTCATTCTGGCCGTATCGCTGAATAGCGGTTGTGATGGTATAAGCAGAGAAAAGGTCTAACGGATATAGCTGAACTGCAGTTCCCAAAGGGAAATCCTTGGATACATATCTTGTTTCTTTCGCCAGCTCAAAAAGGAACGTGGCATTCTCTGCGTCAGATATTGTTCTTTCCTTTTGCAATTGTGCTGATACCAAATAAAGCAGCTGCTCAACAGGCTCCACAAAGGTAATTTCCTTGAAGCGTCCTTTCACCTTAGTCCATTCGTTTGCCTGGGCTTCCGTCAAGCCTTTGGCGTATGCACCAAAGTTCTGATGGAGCGTGGTCAGCAGCATCATCTTTCGAGCAGGCACATTTACCAGCTCTGACAATTTCTGCAAGAAATACAGTTCCTTCTCAGGATTGTTCTTGGCTGCATGTTCAAGAACCTTGCCAAACTCATCCACCACGATTAGCAGGAACTTTCCTTTCTTCTGGCATTGGGTATAGTAGTTCTTGAGGCTATCAAGGATGCTGGTTTTATTGCCTTCCACATTCAGGGCTTTGCTCAGCAGGGTTGACATCTCGGCATAGTCACCAACAATGTTCATAATCTCAAATGACTGGGCATCTGAGAGATTCTGGGCATCCAGGAGGTATTTCTGCTTACCGCTTACCAGTCTTTTGTAAATCCGATTCTAAAGCTAACAGGAAACTTGACTTACCAGTTCCGTATGAACCAATAATCGTAAAAGAATGGATGCCAGAACGGAAATCGTTCACAATGTTGTGAATAGCATTCTGAGCATTTGGCGTTACCAAGTATTGCATTCCTTCGGCAAAGCCGTTTTCTATATTTGCGGATAAACTAAATGTCTTTGCCATAATAATTGTCTAATACTTGATATGCGTCCAAATCCTTTGTGAACTGAATCTGTTTGATGCCAGCAACATCGCTATAAGTGAAGTACTGGCTATATTCGCTTGATAACTCCTTCAACATCTCTATTGTCTCAAAGTCCTGCATACAGAACACGAGACCAACATTCTCCTGAATGGTATCGAAGGCAATTGTGTTATCACCTTCCTGGGCTTTTAGTTTCAGTAAGCCATAAAGGAAGATTTCTTTCGTGACCTTACGCTTGCCATCAACGTTAAAGTAGTAGCCTTTCCCTTCCGAATTCTGACGAATCAGATCAAGGTCAATCAGAAGCGAAGAGAAATCCTCATTGGATTGTGGCTTGCGAGGAAGACAGTAATTCTGAAGCAGCACGCCAATGTCTTTCTTCACAGTATTGGCATTGAACAAAGTCATCTTGCCAGCTTCCACCATCCTTAGTTTCACATAGGTTAGAACCTGCTCACGTTCAAAGTTAGTACGTTCTTTCTGTACGCCACAAAAGAACATTTGATATAATGTTGCCTCTTCAGAGAATACCAAGTTGAAGTGAAGCAACCATAGTGTTGCTATGTCTTCAAGATATTTGTCCTTGCCCCTACTTTCATCAAAAAGGTAATTGCCAAGCTCTGTTAAAACGTCATTATCTGTTATACCAAAAGCCCTGAGCCAAAAACGGATTGACGAAACCATGTTTTTGCCTACGCCAAGGGTTATGACAGCATCAGGACTATTGAAGTTGTTCTTATTGGCAACAAAGTCATAGCCCTTCTTAAGCCAAAGCGACTTGCAGGGAAACGACTCATGTCCTGAGAATTTATATGTTATAGCCATATTTAACTACAAATTAGAATTCATCAAAGTACGGACGTCCACATTCAGGACGTTAGCAATCCCATTCAACTGTGCCACCGAAGGCTGGGACTTGTTGTGACACCACCGAGAAATGGTATGCTCGGTCTTGCCCAGCTGCTCTGCCAGCCAACGATTGGTCTTTTCTTGTTCTGCAAGGACAACTCGAATGCGATTTAATGTCCCGGTTTTTTCATTATTTGCCATAAATTGTTCAATTATTGATGGCGAATTTACAAGAAAATAATGAGATAAAAGAAAGATTTAACCTTTTTCAATATAAAACGGTTGATTTTACATTAAGATTGAACATATATAAGAGAAAAGCGCGAGATAAAACATCAACATTGGCAGTTATTTGATGAGAGAGGGATTACTTGTCAATACGAGTAATATGTTGGGCTATAATTCATGTTTTTAGACTTATAGCTCAGATTTTACCAATATGAGTAAGACACCTTAAAAAGACAAATAATCCAAAAGATGACGTAAAAGGTGACATAAAAGATGACCTATAAGAAGTACTAAAGGAAATGGCTGAACAACAGTAAATTATCTTGCTACTCACAAAGTCCAATGACCCAAAAGATGGCGTAAAAGGTGGCGTAAAAGAAATATCAGAACGTCAGAGAATTATCCTTGAATTGATTATTGCTAATCCATTCTTATCCGCAAAGGCCATTTCGGAAAAGACTTCGGAAAAGATGTCGTAAAAGAAATGTCAGAACGTCAGAGGATTATATTGGATTTTTATTGCTGAGAATTCAGCACTTTTTGCAAATGCAATGTCGGAAAAGATGTCGGAAAAGGTTAAAATGACAGACAGAACAATAGAAGGTGATTTGGCTTAAATAAAGAAGATGAGTATTCTTTCTCGTGAAGGTGGTCGAAAAAGAAGGTATATGGGTTATAAAGGATTAGGTGCATGGCAAAATTGAGCTGTAACTCAATTCTTTTGACTTATAGCTTAATCTTACATATGTGATCGCAAGCCAAAATTTGCGCTGTTTTATTAAAAAATCGCCATAATTGGCAGATTTTTAATGTAAAACTTGTGCAATAGGATTTAAATCATTACCTTTGCACTGTAAAAAGTTGCCAATACTGGCAAAAATATAATACAAATGATGGAGATAAAAAGAGACAGGTATCTAAAGCAGTTGATAGAAAGCCGTCAGAATGGCTTTATCAAAGTGGTAACAGGAATCCGCAGATGTGGCAAGTCGTATCTGCTGAACGTCTTGTTCTATCACTATTTATTAGATAATGGGGTGGCTGATGACCACATCATCCGCATTGACCTTGAAGACCGCATGAACAAAGAGCTGAGAAATCCAGACACGATGCTCCATTATGTTCATGGCAAAATCAAGGACAAGGAGCTATACTACATCATTATAGACGAAGTTCAGTTGATGGATGAATTTGTTGATGTACTGAATAGTTTCCGGCATATTGATAATGCCGATACTTACGTAACAGGCAGCAACTCTCACTTCCTGTCATCAGATATTCCAACGGAGTTTCGTGGTCGAGGAGAGACCATCCATATAAATCCACTCTCATTCGCAGAGTTTTATTCTGCCAAAGGCGGTGACAAATTAGATGCATGGCGTGAATATTACACCTATGGTGGTCTGCCGCTCATCCAATCTTTTGAGACCGAAGAAAAAAAGATAAACTATCTGAAGGACTTGTTTGAAACTGTATATCTCGCAGACATTATTGAGAGGCATAAAATCAAGAATGACAATGAACTGCGTGAGTTGGTGCTTATTTTGGCATCTTCTATAGGTGCTCCATGCAATCCTACAAAATTATCGAATACTTTCAAGAGCGTTAAGAATGTGAGTATTGGCAGTCAGACCATTTCTAATTACCTCACCTTCCTGTCCGAATCGTTCCTGCTGAACAGAGCTATACGTTACGATATAAAAGGTAAGAAATACATCAACACGCTATCCAAATACTATTTCTCTGATATAGGTCTGAGAAATGCCATCTTAGATATGCGCCAACAAGAGGAAACGCACATCATGGAGAACATCATTTACAACGAACTGATCACACGCGGCTATAGCGTAGACGTTGGAATGGTGGAGATTAAGAAGCAGGACAAGAATGGCAAGTGGGTTCGTATCCAACTTGAAGTGGACTTTATTGCCAGCCTCGGCAGTAAGAAATATTATGTGCAGTCAGCCTTGTCCATCCCAGACAGGGAGAAAGAGATACAGGAATCTCGCCCATTTACAAACATCAATGATTCTTTCAAAAAGGTGATCGTTGTGAAAGACCACATTATGCCTCGTCGAAACGAGGAGGGAATACTCACAATCGGTCTTTTCGACTTCTTACTCAAAGAGAACAGTCTGGATTTATAATCATTCTTGTATAGCGTATAAGTTATGGTAAAGCTTTTCAAAATAATAGAGAAAGTAGTCTGGGTTATTGCAGCATTGACAATAGCTGCTGTCCTGGCAATGGTCTTCATTGTTGCTTTTGCTAATCTCGACAAAGCCCAGTTTGACTGGTCTTCTTATATTCCGTATTTCTATGGTGCAGCGGCTGTGGTTGTTCTCTATAAGATTGTTGTCTTGTACTACACATCCTTTTATCAGACAAAGATAGATGAGAAGACTGGGATGTTAGTCTCTTTGGACGATGAGATGAAAAAGTTTCGTGCCAATTCGCAGGAGGGTTCCTTTCCTGATGCCAAATTTGAGGCTATCATGGAAGTGGTGAAACAAATTCCACAAACTGATACAAATGCTATTTTGACAGTTCTTCAAGAGCGAATTCCCTCGGTTGTACAGACATTGGTTGACCAACAGGTTGCAGAGATTAAACGGAACCTAATGCTCGAAAACGAGAAACGGATGCGTGAAATCAATATTCTGTCTGCAAATGTATCGGATGTGCTGGAAAGACGAGAGCATCTGCTCAACCTTGAAGCAGAAATCAAGCGATGTCAGGAAGACGAACGAAAGAAGCGACTTGCCAATACAGAAGAATATACCATGCTGGTGTTCTCTTTGGCTGGCACGTCTGTAGAAGATGTAGAGAAAGTATGTGACGTCGTCAAACTGTTTATTGAGACAGGACAGGTAACAGCCAATAAGAATTTATACATCCCATTGAACAAGAAGCTACGCAATGCCGAGTTGAAGCAGTTCGTCACCAATATAATATGGTATAATGGGAAAGACTATCTCGATGGAGACTCTTTCCTCCAAACCGCATTCTGCGAATGGTTCAGCGGCAAGAAAGGAAACATTGCCAAGAACTACTCTGTGCTGCCCAAAGACTCTTTGGTGTCAAAGGATGGGGTGGAAATGGATCTACAGCAACTCCGAGAAGCTTTGCGCACAAATAAATAAATTACGAACCATATTAAAATTATTTATAGCAACAATGGAAATGGACCTTTTAAGTATAACCAGGACGGCTGCAATGATTTATGCAGAAGAAAATCTTGGCAACAGAAAGACAGAAACAATTAGAAGGAAATTCGTAGAGTCAATTTTTGTTCTTCGTGAGAACAAGAGCATGACTATCATGACTATCATTGATGCCCTTGAAGAAGAATTGTCTATAACATACTCTGAGCAGGAAGTCTTAACACTGATAAAGGAAAATGATTCGTTTGAATACATTGCTGGCAAGACAAAAGAAGAAGATACGTATCGTCTTACTGGCAAAAGATATGTTCTCTTGCAAGATCGTAGTTCTGACGTAATTCAAAATACATATGAGAAGTTTCTTGTTGACAAAGACATTCCTTCTGAAAAGTTTGGCCATGTTATGCAGCAATACTTATATTATCTCCTAAATACAAATATTGAAGCGTTCGGTGGCATTCTGAAAGGCTCAATGCCTGATGTTACAAAGGACCTGTTAGTATCGTTCTCTGACGAAGATATACAAATAATAAATGATTTCCTCAACTGGAAAGATAATGATAAGAATATTGCACTTTATAAACTTATCAGTTATTGTATAGAGTATGCCATCGCAGTAAATAATTCAAAGGAATCTGTTTTAACAAGTGCAATAAAAAATAAGGACTTTTACTTGGATAATGCCCTACTATATAGAGCTCTTGGCATAAATGGAGCACAACGCAAAAAAAGAACACTCTCTTTCCTAAAAAAATGCATAGAAACAGGGCAAAGCCTGCATGTTACATGTATTTCTAGGCATGAGTTTATGGAGACCATTGACTTTCACATCAACCAAATTAGAAAGACCACACCTTTTGGAAATATTAATCCTGCAGTTTTCAGGAGGATAATGAGCGGTAGTTTCTGCCAGTATTATCACGAATGGAGAAAAGGAAGGATTCAATATGGCTTTGAGCTATTTAAATCTAATATCGTTTCCGAATATAATCAACTTATTGAGCAATATAATATAAAGGAGGAGTTTGCGTACCCATTCCCGGAAGAAGCAAATATTCAACAAATAGAAGACTATAGAGAAGGTATCAAAAGTGTCAAAACGCGAAGTGGTAGTTCAAAGAGCGAAACTCTTCATTTGTATGATGCTCAAAACATTTATTGGATTGAGCAATTAAGAGGATATAATAATAAAACTGTTGAACACACTAAATATTATTTTATTACCAGCGACCTCAAACTACATGCATGGGATACCCTACACTCTCCTACATCTCAACCGGTTACATTGCAACCGAGCCAATGGATGGCCTTGTTACTAAAATATACATCAAGAACGACAGACGATTTTAATAGTTTTGTTAGTTTTTTGAATATTCCACGTGAGCCCAATGTCGTTAGCGAGACAGATCTGCAGTATGCTCTTGCAGGAATTAGTGAAATCACAGAAGATCTGAAGCAACAGGATTATATTGTCTCAACTATGTTTGCATCTAATCTTAAAAAAATGCAAGAAAGTGGCGATGTACGTTCTTTTGCAAAGGCTTTTGCAAAAGATGAAATGGAAAAAGTATATCTTGAACGATTAAACGAAAAGACTAAAGAAATAGATCTTATCAAGTCACAAAATTCAGAAAACATAGAAAAACTAAAGAAGGAGTGGCTGGAGGAAATGCAAAAGCGAGATGAAGAAAATAGAAAACGAGAAGAGAAGATGCGAAAGGATTTTGAGGCAAGTATGGTGCGCCAAGAAATAGCCTCACTAAAAGTATCTATTGGGAGTTTAGAGTCTGATTTGTGTAACAAGGACCAATTCCTTTCAATCGCAAAATCAAAAGCCAATTTTCAATCAGGACTTCTTAGACTTTTTTGTGGTTTGATAGTTCTTGCAACTCTTTTTTATTGGGGGTATTACATAATAAAAGGTGATTGGAATAAATTGGAGCCTATTACATATGTTATTGGTATAGTTCCACTTGCTATAGAAATTCTATGTATGATGGTTTTGGGGAAAGCATTTAATCCTATGCATTGTCTTGAGAACTTCTCGGAATATCGTTACAAAAAAGAATGCGCCAAATATGGCGTCACAAAAACGACAATCGAAGGGTTAAAATGTAACATTGAAGAAAAGAAAGCTCTGCTTAAAAATTATGAAGAAGTTCAGAGAAATTGAAATCAGAACTGATATATAATTCTTCATACAATAATATTAAATGAATACTAACGACAACAAACAAATTACAACTGAAAAGTTTCTATTTTTGCTGAAGCAACATATTGACTTTCTTGAAAGCCAAATGGCGGAAAGATGCGGTATGAAACTATATAAATCGGCCGATGGTTTTACACAAGAGGAAATATATGAGTATGCTGGTGCTAAAGATTGTGTTGCGACATTGACTTTGAATCAAGAATCTGCGAAGCTATATGGGGAGTCGTTGACGGTCGTTTTTGTCTATTACCAAAAAGAAAGAATTGCTCTTGAAAAAGATAGGACGGCTCTTAATGATATATCCAACGTTAAAGCAAAAGAACTTTTGGGAAAGTTAGACAGAAGTTTGTATGATCAGCTTCTTAAAAATGGTATTCCAGCAAAGGATATAGTCGAAATGCTGGCGGGACCAGACTCAGAGGGAAATAACACTTATGCGAGTCCTCTTTTGCGTAAGCCTAAAGTACTGGAGGTTCCTATTGAAGGTGAAGACAATGGTAAAGATATCTATTTTATGTATGGAGCCTTGTGTCACTTTATTGCTGATGGAATAGGATTGACTCCAGAAGAACATAATGAATACCTTGCCTATAAGATTGTTCTGGAACGCGAGAAACTTACTGATAAAGAAAGAGAGGAAATCTTTGACAAGAACGGAGCAATTGTCAATCAAGAAGTCGGCTATTTCTGGTTATTGTGGAAGAAAGAAGCTGGTAAGCTGACAGAGAAAAACAAAACAGACCTAATGCACTTGTCACAAAACAGAATCGCTAATCGATTTGGTTTGGCTGATAAAGAGCTACAAAATATGGGATTAAGTTTTGAAAAGTTAGCAAAGACTTATCCAGAGAAGGCAGCTCTGTTGTTTTCAAAGATTGTCAATTTTTATGAATATCGCTATAATGTTGTTGGTAAGCATCTGCTCTATATGAGTTTTGAATCGTTTCTGCACATATACCTTCGTCATGTAAAAGAGCTCGCTGTTGAGAATCAGTTTGGTGAGAGAAGTAAATTTCAATTGGCAGAAAAGGATTTGAAAGCTACCATGGATATTGTTTTAGGTGCTCTGAATGATGAGTATCAAACATATAAAGACGAACATCCTAACAGCAGATTCTTCCGGAAGGGGAATATGGCATATTATTACAATGGAGACTATTATGATGTTGACATTTTACCAGATGGCCAAATTGGAAGTTTCTATAAACGCATTGACAAATAAAACTTAAACGTCCAAATACAAACAAAAGCAAATGTAATCGCGTGGAACTATCCATGATGCTTTTAAAGACTATCGGTGGTTGTAGCACTGTGGTTCCACCTCTTCCCATTCCGAACAGAGAAGTTAAACACAGTTGCGCCAATGGTACTGAAAATCGGGAGAGTAGGTAACTGCCTAATATAGTCTTCGTCCAAAAAAGCGGATCAATTACCTTACGATTCTCTGCCTTATTCCATGCTTGTGATACCTGATATTGAAAGATAATTTAATTAACTTCAGTTAGTTGTAGTTAATTAACAGACCCTATATAATTTGGAAGATAACTCTTTTCCGTCAATCAGTACCTTAATTTCCCTGCTTTCACCATGTTGTAATATACCTCCAGGCAGGGAATAAACCAATTTATGGAATGCTGTCTGAATGTGAAAACCGTTTGTCAAGAGCGAAATGTCGACTGGATGTTTAAGTAGAAATGTTGACATGATTGATTATAAACCCAAATCGCAATATCCAACTGACGGAAAAGCGATATGTAGCAATGATGGTGCTTATGCAAGCGAAGAAATCCAAGGCAATAGAGCAGCCACCCATACCGCAAACCATAAAAGCCTTGCCACGATTTATTTTCCTGAAATATCCTTGGTATTGGATAAAGAATATGTATCGAAGTGAGCACTTTCGCACATTTCTCATAATTTGCAAGGCTGCCTCTTGACCATGTCTATGTTCCTGAAGATATTCTTGGCATATGATAATGTACAGTTGAAAAAGAGTTAGAAAATGTTATACTTTAATGTAATAAAACGAACATAGAGTTCGTTTTATGTGTGTATCTTTGCATCATTAAAATAGAAAAGTAATGCCAGCCAATAAAAACGCAATGACTCGATATAAGATACTTGATGAACTGCTTAGTTGTCGGTATCATGACTATTCGCTTGATGATTTAACAGAAGAAGTCAACAGGCGTTTTGCCGAACTATATCCAGATACGAATGGGGTTGGGCGTCGAACTATCGAGAAAGATATTTACTATTTAGAATATGAGGGACCTTTCTTGGTGGATATTGAACGTTACACCGTCCCTGGATATAATCGTGAAAAGCAGAAATCGTATAGCAAGCGATGTCTCAGATATACAATGCCATCATTTTCAATTTTCAAAAAAGAATTGAGTGATGACGATGAGTATCTGTTGAAAGAAGCTCTTTCATTGCTTGGACAGTTTGAAGGACTTCCCAATTTGGATGCATTGGAAGGGTTAAGGCTTGGTTTAGGTGTAAGAAAGAATGAAAGAAAAATAATATCTTTAACAAAGAATCCTTTGGAGAATTCTAATTTGCTTGGTGTACTTTTTACAGCCATTTCAAACCGACAGGTTCTTGAATTACATTATCATAAGTTTTCTTCTCTGCATACAAAGTTGGTGGTGAATATACATCCGTATCTTTTGAAAGAATATAATCGACGTTGGTTTCTGTTTGCAGCAGCCGAATCAGATGGAAAACTACTTTGTTTCAGCCTTGACAGAATTGAAAATGTGATTCCGTTACCTTCGCATAAATATATAGATTATGATGGTGAAATAAGCGAAATCTTTGACGATACAATAGGGGTAACGATAAACGGGAAAAGTCCCGTGTACAATATAGTCTTCTGGGTTAGTGATATCTCAAAAGATTATGTTGCAACAAAACCTATTCACGATTCTCAAAAAAACATAAGCGGAAGTGAAGAAGAGAAACTAAGGAGAATATATCCGACACTTTCTAATGGAAGATTCTTCAGCATAGATTGCAAGGAGAATTATGAACTTATTCGTGAACTTACAAGCTTTGGCAAGGAACTTATAGTTCTTTCGCCAAAACTTATACAAGAAAAAATCATTAATAGAATTGATGATTTAAAAAAATATACACTAATATCGAATTACGAACATAGCTTTCGTATTATACTGCTACTTTTGCATTGTCAAAGAAAACGACATGAAGTATCTAATAAGAATCTGCAATAACATAAACAATTGATCTCTATGACTACATTTACAGTTAACACTCATCATGCATATTTGAACAATAAAATTGTTATCCAGTCTGAGTCTGAAGAATGGATAACAATTGAAGATATCAGTACTGGTCAAAAATATGAATTTCAGAGAGTTTTAGTGATCAAACTTTCTGCAGGCCATCATATTTTGAAATTTGATGACCACGAAGAGGAGATAGTAATAGAAGATGCTATTAAATTAGGTGGTAGTAAAGTAAAAAATGCTTTTGTTTTTGACGATAATCCTTGGGCTTTCGTAACAACAAAAGATAGACTATATATTACGAATACAGAAACCCATGAAGAGAAAGTGGAGTTTAATATAACTCCAGATGAAATTATGAGTTTACCAGCCTATGGATATTATCAAAATCCTAATGAGTATTTTATCTTTAAATCGCACAATGATTATGCGGTGTACAATGTGCTGTCCGGCAAATTGGTCTTTCAGTTTACAAATTACATCTTTGCTAATGAGCATTTGATTATATTTGAGCAAGAAGATGGTATTGAAGTGTATGATTTTCGTGAGGAAAGAACCATTGTCCATTTTGATGGTCAATATTCATTTGGGAATAAATTCTTTTTTGTTGACAAAAATGTATTATATGGATTAAATCTAAGAACATCATATATTAATAGTATTCCTTTTTTCGGGAGTATTAAAGATTGCGATCTGTTGTTTGAAAATTTTTTACTTAAACTTGACAGTGATTGTTCTAAGCAGAAAATTTACTCTTACATTTGGCTAGGAAATGGAGAGAATGAAAAGAGGATGAGAAGGACTAAACTCATTCTTCCTTATTATATAGAGAGTTGGAGAGGAAATACGACAAAGAGTTTTTTACAAGCAAAACAGAATCGTGACACTTTAATAATGAAATGTCGTGAAAGTAATGTAACACCCGCAGATGTACATGTCATATGTTTAGGATTAAAGATTTCCAATGTTTTGGGCAGATATGAAGGCAAAAAACGAGTACTGGAAATGCATGGAGAAATAATATCTTATCCAACAACTGACTTCACTATTCCTTTTATGGTAGAAGGAATAGATGGAGATTCCGTAGATTTCGCAAATCATATAATAGAATTGCCAATACTAGAAAATGTTGAAGAAGATAAAGAAAAATCAGAAAAGGATGAAAGTGTAATCAAGCTAGATAAAAATGAAAAAATATTAGGAGAATCAGAATCCGGCAATCTGCTTATTACAAAAGGAGAATGCGGTGTTCGCGTATATAATTTGGAGAAAGGCGAAAAGTATAGAATCTTAAAAGACCTGTTTGATGATTCGAATTATGCGAATGCTTATTTTACAAGTGATGGGAAAAATGTTTTTTTACGTATTAGCAACGCCGAAGCACAATTACTCAGACTTGAAGATCTTACAACACAGCCTTTTGAGGTTGATGGTTTTACATTAGCAAGAGACGAAGGGTATAACGGCTATAAGCCAGAAATTTCATTGGCTGATAGTAGAGCCCCCGTATGGAGGGATCCGATAACATTGAAGCATATCTCAGAGAAAGAAATGTCTAATCATATATTTAAAAGTCCAGATGGCAAGTATGTTGCCAACACACAAATGAAAACCATATTATTCAACAGATTGACAAAGTCCGAGATAACTTCAGATGATGTTAAAGAGCTTCAGACTAAATACGATTGGAATTCTGATACTTCAAAGAATGAGAAAGAGCATATAATTGAAAGAAGAAAACAGCTTGCTGAACAAAGTAAAAAATAAGATCTGTTCGGTAAAATTTACGAGGAACACAGAAAAATGTTTCCTAATATTGAAAACGAAAAGGAAAGGGACGGAAGGCGTAACAATTTAATAGAAAAAACAATAAAAAGATACGTCACAGAGGAAAATGATTTTTCATCGTTGATAATAGATAGATTAGGATACGTATGTTATCGGAAGAATGAAAAGAACGCTGAAGAAAAGAGACTACTTATAGGAAGAAGTGTCTACTTCCTAAATTACGTTTCTTTTTCATACGATTCAAAATATCTAAGTTTTGCAGCAAAAATGAACACTGATAAATTCCGCTTTTCTCAAGAAGGCGTTTTTGAAGTGTTTGATTTGGAAAAGGAAGAGGTTGTAAATAGATCAGAAAACATCCACAACCATCAACTTTGGGCTGTTTGGATGACAATGTTCAGCAAGAATGGAGATGTGGCATTCTATGACAGTTGCGCAAATGCGTATCTAAAACATAAAGTTGATAATTATAATGATACAGAAGAGGCTTCTGGTAAAAGTTTGCTTTGCTTCAGCCCATCTGGGAAATTCATTGCATGTTCAGATCAAAATTATATAGATTATACTCACCATCCAAATGGTAATTGGGGGCATCAGCCTTCGGGAAATGTGTTCATTCATTCCGTAGAAGACTTTTCAGAATGTTTGGAACAATACAATGACCTTGGCGATGGAATCTCTGGTGTTGCTTCTAGAGCAGGAAATGTATCATCAGCGGCTTTCTCGCAAGATGAGAAAAAACTTTTAGTTGTCGGTAACGATGGTGTGGTCGTCATTAGGAATTTGAAAAATACGAATAGTAACAACAATGAACATATTAATACCGAGAGTGCTTTTGAAAGCCCCGATGAAGACGATTATGGTAAACACTATGGAGAATACGCTGGTACATATGCACAAGATGTAATGGGGTATAGTGATGATGTAATAAATGATGCCTTTGATGGTGAACCTAATGCTTATTGCAATATTGATTAATAAAAACGCAAATACTACATAATAACGAACAAAGAGTTCGCAACAATGTAGTAACTTTGCATCAGAAAATAAAAAGAGGTCTTTGACATTCGGGACGACAGACATAAATTTGAATCCGTCTTGCGGGCGAAAGCCATGCCTTCCTTTAAGAAGGTAGATTCGCATGATGTCTCATTATCTCTCGGGATATTGAGATAACAATGTTATCACGTTAACGTAGACTTGTACATACGTTGTATGTCTTTCTATTGTGTTATGTTGTTTTTATTTTTATATTTTTTCTTATATAAAGAAATGAACGTCTGTCGTTTCCGATGTCTCCCTCTTAAATATAAAAAAAGTATGGATAAGAATAGTATAGCAAAAGCCACACAACAATTGGAGACGAAAGAGGATCTCCTTCGTCTTCTCAACCAAATAAAGCAGGATGAGATGACAGAATGTGGTATGTCCGATAAGTTCTATCCATTCACGATAAAACATCTGAATTATTATTGCAACCCCAACAATTCTTTTCATCGATATAAGCAATTCAAGATAAAAAAGAAATCAGGAGATTTTAGGTTGATAACAGCACCGAGAAATCAAAGTTTCATGTTGATATTACGATATGTCAATGAGATATTCAAGGCTGTATACACTCCTTCTGATTATGCAATGGGATTTACCGAAGGACGTTCCGTTGTGACCAATGCCAATATGCACAAAGGACACAACTATATTCTCAACATCGACTTGAAGGATTTCTTTCCAAGCATCCATCAAGCGAGAGTATGGAAGAGGTTACAACTGAAGCCTCTGTTTTTCAAACAACCTATAGCCAATATTCTTGCAGGTCTGTGCTCCATGAAAGAGAAAGCTGAAGATGGCAGCATTAGGTATGTTTTACCCCAAGGCGCGCCAACATCACCTGTCATAACAAACATGATTTGTGACAACCTTGACCGCAGATTGGCAGGATTGGCAAAACGATTTGGCGTTGTGTATTCCAGATATGCCGATGACATCACATTTAGCTCAATGCACAATGTTTATAATACTTCTGGAGAATTCAGAAAAGAACTGAAACGAATAGTGGAAGGCCAAGGTTTCACAATGAACGAAGCCAAAACAAGATTGCAAAAATTGGGTTCACGACAGGAAGTTACTGGCATCATAGTTAGTGACAAACTCAATGTGTCACAAAAGTATGTTCGTGACATTCGCAACATTCTCTACATATGGCGTAAATATGGCTATGACACCGCATTCAATAAATTCTTCCCTAAATATAAAGAAGCCAAAGGACATGTGAAGAAGGGTAATCCTGACATGGTGAACGTGTTGGACGGCAAACTTATGTATCTTAAAATGGTGAAGGGTGAAGACGACAGCGTTTGCAAGAGACTGAGAAGCCAATTTGACGAATTGTGCAACTCGCTCCATGATGACACAAAAACAACTCAACAAGGAATTACATACGTTGAAACATTGCCAGTGTTGGAGTTTGAGAGGAAGAATAACACGACAATTGCTATAATGACGACGAAGCCCAAAGAATTCTTCATCGTACAGAAAAACCAAGAGGCAACAGAAGATACACAAAAGAGTATTTCTGAGAATTTCATTCCTCATCGCTATGCATCCTTTAAATTAGGTGGAAGAATGCAAAAGGCATCAGTAAACAAGTCATTGAAAAAAGAAGACGAAGACCGAAAGGAATTGTTGTCAATATCCAATTGTCGAAATGCAAAAGGGAAACTCTTCTGGCTCGTTCATCGTTCAGATAAGGTAACTGTTCCGCCAGCTAAACCCGTTGACATCGATGAATTGAATGATGATTTGGATAAACTATTAAATTAGTGCTTATGGACGAAAAACTGAAATCAACAATAGATAAAATAGTACGACTGAGCAAACAAAATCCAGAGTTTGACGCAGAATTGCGGAAGAGGTTAGATATAACTTCCTCCGCAAATTATGCATTGGTTGAAGATGAACGCATTTCACAAATATACGAGTATTGCATAGAAAAAGTTATCCGAAGCCAAGCAATTGATTTCTATAAGGACTTTCCACTTAAGTCAATAATTCCAATTATTGTTGAAGATTTTGTCAGAATGGAGACATTTAGACGTAAAGACAATTTTGGTGACTTTTGCCTTTCATTGTACCAACAGATAGAATGCATAACAAATAAGTTGTGTACAAATCCATCATTGTCTGCTGTTGTAGAGAAAATGATGGGGCATTCTCCTTATGTTAAGTCTGGAAAAAACATTGAAACGACAATAGGAAATAGAGTAGATGGAGAATATACTATAGCAACACTTTTATTTCCTGGACAAAATAAAAAAACAGGACTTCCATATAGTATAGAAAAGTCAAAAGTGACATTACAGTCGCAATATGCGAATGACAAAATGAGAATTTTGGTATACTTCATTGGCTACAAAACCTTAATGAAAAGTAGTGACTATGATTCCTATATAGAATTCACGTCACTGCTTTCTGACATATACCAATGTAGAAATATGAACCATCGTGGTAACACATTGAACGAATGGGAGCAATCTACACTAAATAGAATATCACCACTAAAATCTTTCTATTACTTTAAGTTCATGGGAGTATTGGCTCAATATGTGGATTATATTAGAAATGGATTTGATTATATTCCCGAACTAAAGAAATATAGCGATAGTATAAAAGAAAAAAAAATGTTCGCTCCTAAGCCAAAAGTATTAGGAAAGATTGATTTGAAAGACGATGGAAAGAAGCGATTCAAATAGTGTCGAAGAACAATTACTAATTTTGAATAAAAGTCTGTATTGTTCAGATCTTAAGCTATCCTTTCGCCCCAGGCATCTTCTTATATACGAATCCTTCACCACCAGGGAAGTAAGCTTCGAATACAATGCTGAGGAATTGGGCGATATTCTTACGCTTCTTTCCAATCTTGAAGAAAGCGGAACTGGCATACGCCATGAGGTCGGCTTGGCTGCATTTGGCACTGCCATAAACGACAGCGCAGCACCAACATACATAAACCTAATCTTTGCCTTGTCGCTTATGGGCGATATGCCCACAAACAAGCCAAGGACAAGCGACAACGCGCAGCAGCAGAGTTCTATTTGCCCCAAGAGCAATTCTTTCTTATTCTGTTTTATCTTATTTTTTCTTTTTGTTCTCCAAAGCCTTTTTCTGTTCACTTGCCAATCTGCGTTCAACCTTCTTTACATCTTCTACTGGAGGAAGGTTCTCTGGAACTATACCACGCTGCACAAGCATATCTCGAACAGCAGCATTGTTGGCAATATGCTCTTGGCTTATACGACTTTCTCCTTGAAGGTCTTTGGTCTGTACATTCACACTCGTCATTTCTGCCGCAAAATCTTTTGCTTTGATACTGATAGTGGGGAGGAAATCTGCCAATGGTCGTTTCTCGGGGATTCCCATGCGTCGCTTCAGCGTTGCAGTATTCAAACGAAATAATGCTTGGTCTCCTTTGGAACGTATCACAGCAAAACTCTTGTCATTCACACCTCGTTCATAAAGTACGCCAGAAAGTTTACGCTCTGTTTCCTGTAGTTTAGCACGTGCCTTGACTCTTTCAACTTCAATAAGACGCTGTTCTATAAGTTCTGCACGACGAGTTTGCACAGCAAAGTAAGTTTGCGCAAATGCTATCTGTGGCTTGCGAGGGTCGCCATTTTGGGCGACAAGGTAGCAAGCATAGCGTGTTAGCATAATGTCATCTATCTGACGCTCAGCACCTGAACCAAGTACAACCATTTTGCTGACGTCAGCAAAATGGTCTTTTATATCATGACCTGCATTTTTGCACGATTCCTTTGCTTTATCAATGACTTTCAAGAAATTACGCCATTGGGTATATCCCAATAGAGAACATAATTCTCTTGCGCTCCAACATTCTATGCCATTTGTAACACACGATACTTGTTCAAATTGAGAGAACAATGCTTGTATTTCTTCTTTTTTCATTTTGTTTCGTTTTTGAATTCTTCGAATCGCACTAAGTCGGTCAATTCTACATCTAATATTTTGGCAATCTGCATCAGATTACCTAAGTCTGGTTGACTTGAATTGGTACACCATTTTGATATGGTAGTTTGGTCTTTACCTAATTGTTCAGCCAACCATTTGTTCGTCCGTTGCTTTTCTGCAAGAACTACTTTTAGCCTATTTAAATTTTTACTTGCCATATAGTAATCGTTTCTCTTGGTAAAGATACGTAATTTTCCTGTATAAAGAAAATTCAAATAAGATTTATAGGTTATTCGCAATAAAATGAATTATATTCTATTATTAAGCGCATATTCCGACTTGATAAAGGTAATGAATTTCGGCCAGATATGAGAAAGAAGTGTGCTTTTTTTAATCATAATTGATTTAAAGGCGGGTTTGTTGTTTTTATTTCTTTTGAAATTGGGGTATATTCAATAAAAATATCTAAATTTGGGGGACTTAAAAAATTTGAGAACGAATAATTTTATAGGGATATGGAGGAGAACGAACTTCAGCGCGCGTTGCCTGTCGGCACTATTCTGAAAAGTCCGAAGTTTGATTATCGGATTGAGGCTGTGCTTGGTCAGGGCGGTTTTGGAATAACATATAAGGTGTCGACAACGGTGATGTTCGACAAGGTGCCTATTTTTACATATTTCACCATAAAGGAGCATTTTATGAAGGATGCTTGCGAGCGCGACGCTTCGGGCGGTGTGGGCTATTCCAAGCCTTTGCAGTCGCGTGTGGAGGAGAGCCGTGGCGATTTTCTTGCGGAGGCTCGCCGGCTGAATGAGATCAGCGGCAAGAATCCTAATGTGGTGCCTGTGAGCGAGGTGTTTGAGGCGAACAATACGGTCTATTATGTGATGGAGTATCTCAACGGGGGTACGCTGCGCGATTTGGTTAAGGCCAACGGTGCGCTGTCGGAGCAGGCTGCGCTCGACATTGAGCTGCCTGTGGCTAAGGCGGTTGCGTTTTTGCATTCTCACCACATTAATCATCTCGACATCAAGCCTGAGAATATTATGTTCCGTGTGGACTATCATACTGGTCAGCGTATGCCTGTGTTGATTGATTTTGGTTTGGCGAAGCATTTTGACGACAAGGGCAAACCTACGTCGACTATCCGTGTGCAGGGCTGCAGTGATGGTTTTGCTCCGGTGGAGCAGTACAGCGGTTTGCAGACGTTTTCTCCGCAGGCCGATGTTTATGCTCTTGGTGCGGTGCTCTACTATATGCTTGTTGGCAGGGTGCCTATCATTGCCACTGAGATGCAGCGCGACACGGTGGAGAAGGCTTTGCCTCCGACGGTGAGCGATGCTGTGCGTTTTGCGATAAGCCGTGCGATGGCTTACAATAAGTATGACAGGACGGCTACGGTCGATGATTTTGTGATGGAGATTTGTCCGACGGCTCAACCGGAGATTGTTCCGGAGCCTGCACCTGTCCCGGAACCTGCTCCTGCGCCTTCTCCAGCTCCGAATGTGGGAGGGGATGATGTGCGTGCCACTCGTGTGATAGGCGAGGGTGGCCGTCGCCGCGGCAAGTTTCCTACGTGGCTGATTGTTGTGCTGGCGGTGGTTGTGGTTGGCGGCATCGGAGCCGGAGTGTGGTCGATGATTGGCGGTTCCAAGCCGTCGACGTCAAGCGATGGCGATGACTCTGATGTGCTTGCGCGGTATGAGAAGAAGTGCATTGCATGCGACAGTTTGATAAACAATGGCGACAATGCTGAATATGAGCCGTTGCTCAAGGCGAAAACGTTGCTCGACGATATCCGTGTAGTGGAGAAGAGCGATGAGGCAGAGCAGAGTGGCGAGGTGCTTGACAAGAGCAAGGGTTTGCAGGAGCGTCTCGACGTGAAACTGAAGGCGGCGAGCCGTTCGTGGGAACAGGCTGGCGACGCTCAGCTGGAGATTCCCGACTATACCCAGGCTTGCCAGTATTATGAAATTGCCAACAAGCTTGCTCCGTCTGACACGTTGCGGTATAAGATTGACATGTGTGTCGGCCGTTGACAATCGGCTGTGAGATAAATAAACGCGCAGCGGAAAACGATACGCTTTCCGCTGCGCGTTTTTATTTATGTGGTAATGATTCAGTGTTCCAGATACCATTTATAGAGCGCCGGGATGCCGTCTTCCAGCTCCACTTTGTGGCGCCATCCGAGGGCGTGCAGTTTGCTCACGTCGGTGAGTTTCCGCATTGTTCCGTCGGGCTTTGACGAGTCCCAGTGGATTTCGCCTTTGAATCCTACGGCGTTTTTCACCATCTCAGCCACTTGTGCTATGGTAGCCTCTCTGCCGCTTCCGATGTTGATGTGGCAGTTGCGCACTTCCGGATTGTCGCCTTTCAGCTGGTCGAAATCAATGTGTTCCATCACGTAGACCGAAGCGTCGGCCATATCCTCGCTCCAAAGGAACTCGCGGATAGGCCGTCCGGAACCCCAGAGGTTGAGCGAGCCGTTGAGTATGCCGTATTTGTCGAGCATAGCGTCGATGGCTTCATCTGCCGCCTTGCCGTCGACATCGCCCACCGGACGGCGGTCAAGGTCGCGGCGAATGCCTTCGCGGTCGCCTTCCATGCGCAGGCGCGCCAGATGGAGTTTGCGTATCATTGCCGGCAGCACGTGGCTGCTTACGAGGTCGAAATTGTCGTTAGGGCCGTATAGGTTGGTCGGCATCACGGCGATGTAGTTTGTGCCGTATTGCAGGTTGAAACTCTCGCACATCTTCAGTCCGGCGATTTTTGCGAGTGCGTAAGGCTCGTTTGTCCATTCGAGCGGAGATGTCAGCAACGCATTCTCGGGGATTGGTTGAGGAGCCTCGCGGGGATAGATGCACGTGCTTCCGAGAAACAGTAGTTTCTTGACGTTGTGCCGGAAACTTTCGCCGATTACGTTCTGCTGTATCTGCAGGTTGCGCCAGATGAAGTCGGCGCGATAGATGCTGTTAGCCATGATTCCGCCCACGAAAGCCGCGGCAAGAATCACATAGTCGGGCTTTTCGGCGTCGAAAAATTCGCGCACCGCCACTCCATCGAGCAGGTCGAGCTCGGCATGCGTGCGTCCCACAAGGTTTGTATAGCCTTTCTGCTGGAGGTTTTTCCAGATAGCCGAGCCTACGAGTCCGCGGTGTCCGGCAACATATATTTTAGCGTCTTTTTCCATTTTTCTGTATGCTAAATCATTCGTTCGGATTCGGAGCCATGTTTGCGAATCATAGCCATATCATGGTCCACCATAATGTGTACGAGTTGTTCAAACGACGTCTTGCGGGGATTCCAACCTAATTTTGTGCGGGCTTTTGTAGGGTCGCCGAGCAGCTGCTCCACCTCGCAAGGACGGAAATATTTAGGATCCACCTCGACGAGCACATGTCCGGTGGCAATGTCGATGCCTTTTTCATCCACACCTTCGCCTTCCCAGCGCAGAGTGATTCCGGCGCGGGCGAAAGCATGCTCAGTAAACTCGCGTACGGAGTGGAATTCGCCAGTGGCAATGACAAAGTCATCAGGCTCGTCCTGCTGAAGAATCAGCCACATGCACTCCACATAGTCGCGGGCATAGCCCCAGTCGCGACGGGCGTTGAGATTGCCGAGATACAGTTTGTCCTGAAGTCCGGCAGAGATGCGGGCCACGGCAAGCGTGATTTTGCGTGTCACGAATGTTTCGCCTCGCCGCTCGCTCTCGTGGTTGAAGAGAATTCCGTTTACGGCATACATGCCGTAACTCTCGCGATAGTTCTTGGTTATCCAGTAGCCATAAAGTTTGGCGCATCCGTAAGGGCTGCGCGGGTAGAACGGAGTGGTTTCGCGCTGAGGCACTTCCTGCACCTGTCCGAACAGCTCCGACGTGCTGGCTTGATAAATGCGTGTTTTTTTGTCGAGCCCGAGCATTCTTACCGCCTCAAGCAGGCGCAGAGTGCCGATGGCGTCGGTGTCGGCAGTGTATTCCGGCACTTCAAACGACACTTTCACATGGCTTTGTGCCGCAAGGTTGTAGATTTCATCAGGCTGCAACTCCTGAATGATGCGGATCAGCGAACTTGAATCGGTCATGTCGCCGTAGTGCAGGTTGATGAGCCGGCGGCGCTTCATGTCGCGCACCCATTCGTCGAAATAAAGGTGCTCGATGCGACCGGTGTTGAAAGAAGAACTGCGGCGGATTATGCCGTGCACGTCGTATCCCTTATCAAGCAGGAATTCAGCCAGAAACGAACCGTCCTGACCGGTGATGCCTGTGATCAATGCTACTTTTTGCTTTTCAGCCATAGTTTTTTTATGATGATTTTTTGATTAGCTATTTGTTGAAAAACTCTTTGATTTTGTCTGCCACATAGCGTAGCTCCTCTTCTTTAAGTCCGGAACCGCTCGGCAGGCATAAGCCTCTGTCAAACAGAGTTTCGCACGTTGTGCCGCCATAGTAGGGCGCGTCGGCGAAAACGGGCTGCATGTGCATAGGCCGCCACAGACGGCGCGTTTCCACACCGGCGTCGAGCATGAACTGCCGCAGAGATTCCGGGTCTTTTCCGGTTTTGGGGTCGATTAAGACCGTCGACAGCCAGAAGTTGGAATTGAAGTCGGTGGAAGGATTCTGCTGAACGCTCAAGCCGTCGATTTCAGCCAATTCTTTTGTGTAGAAATCATGGATTGCGCGGCGCAGTTCCACGTGAGGCTGCAGCACGTCCATCTGTCCGCAGCCAATTCCGGCGCTCACGTTGCTCAGTCGGTAATTGTAGCCGATTGTCTCGTGGTAGTAGTACGGCCGCTGCTCGCGGGCTTGTGTGGCATAGAATTTCACGCGGTCGGCTTCCTCTTTGGAGTGGCACACCAAAGCGCCGCCGCCCGATGTGGTGATAATCTTGTTTCCGTTGAAACTCAAGCATCCGTAGTTGCCGAGAGTTCCGCATTTCTTGCCTTTGTATTCCGAACCGAGAGCCTCGGCGGAGTCTTCTACGATAGGAATGCCGTATTTGTTGGCTATTGCGCGGATTTCATCCATCTTAGCCGGCATGCCATAGAGATAAACTGGGATTATTGCTTTTGGATAATGTCCAGTCTGCTTCTTGCGGTCTATAATCGCTTCTTCCAGCGCGTCAGGCGACATGTTCCATGTGTCGGGCTCGCTGTCGACAAACACAGGGTCGGCGCCCTGGTATTTTATTGGGTTGGCGCTTGCGGCGAATGTGAATGATTGGCAAATCACCTCATCTCCAGAGCCAACGCCGAGGGCAACCAATGCAAGATGGATGGCAGCTGTGCCTGCGCTGAGAGCCACAACGTTTGGCGCGCCGAGATATTTCTCAAGTCTATGTTCGAATTCATCAACATTTGGACCAAGAGGAACAATCCATTCTGATTCGAAGGCTTTCTCCACCCAGTCGCGTTCAGTACCTCCCATATGGACGTACGAAAGTAAAATACGAGGTTTCATAATTTTTGATTTTTCAATGCAAAATTAATGAAAAATCATACAAGTTGGACAAAAAAGAGAAAAGGCTTTCAAAATAAAGGGTCAATAAACCGAAATTCAGCTTTTTAAAGCCCTCATGGCATTGAGCACGGCGATAACCGTCACTCCGACATCGGCAAACACAGCCATCCACATTGTGCCGAGTCCGAAAACGGCGAGAATAAGGATGGCGGCTTTGACACCGATTGCAAACCACACGTTCTGGCGGGCTATGGCTATGGTGCGTCGGGCGATGGCTATGGCGGTGGCTATTTTCGACGGCTTGTCGTCCATAAGCACCACGTCGGCAGCGTCTATCGCCACGTCGCTGCCAAGCGCGCCCATGGCAATGCCCACATCGGCGCGTTTAAGCACCGGCGCATCGTTGATGCCGTCGCCCACAAACGCCAGATTCTTTCCCGCAGGCTTTTCGTTGAGCAGCCGCTCAACGTGTGCCACTTTGTCTGACGGAAGAAGTTCGGAATGATATTCGTCGATGCCCACTTTCTCAGCCACATCTTTTGCCGTGTCCTCGCGGTCTCCGGTCAGCATCACTGTGCGTTCCACTCCAGCCCGTTTCAGCGAGTCCACAGCCTCTGCGCTGTCGGCTTTTATTTGGTCGTTGATTACGATGTGTCCGGCATATCGCCCGTCGACAGCCACATGGACGATTGTGCCGGGAAGATGGCAGTCGTGCCACTCCATATTGATGTCGGCCATCATCTTGCTGTTGCCCACGCATACCGTGTGCCCGTCTACGGTGGCCTTCACGCCACGTCCGGCAATTTCTTCAACGTTGGTCACCGCGCATCCGTCGCTTGCCTCTTTAGGGAATGCGTTGCGCAGAGCCGCGCCGATGGGGTGGGTGGAAAAGTGTTCCACATGGGCGGCGAGATGCAGCAGCTCTTTCTCGTTGTAGTCGGAAGGATGCACAGCCTCGACGGCAAATTCGCCACGTGTCAGCGTGCCTGTCTTGTCAAACACCACTGTTCCCAGCCGCGACAATGTGTCGATGTAGTTGCTGCCTTTTATCAGTATGCCTTTGCGCGACGCTCCGCCGAGTCCGCCGAAAAATGTCAGCGGCACGCTTATTACCAATGCGCATGGACACGACACCACCAAGAATATCAACGCCCGGTGAAGCCATGTGGTGAACGAGTCGATGAAAGCCGCTGATGAAAGCAATGGCGGCAGAAAGGCGAGAATCAGGGCGGCGATGACAACGACAGGGGTGTAGACGCGTGCGAATTTGGTTATGAACGATTCGCTGCGCGACTTGCTCTCGTTGGCATTTTCCACAAGGTCTATGATTTTTGCGACGGTGCTTTCGCCGAAAGTCTTTGTCGTCTTGACGCGCAGCAACCCGGAGAGATTGATGCATCCTGATGAAATATCGTCGCCTTTGCTGATTTCGCGTGGCATGCTTTCGCCTGTCAGCGCCACGGTGTTGAGCGATGATGTGCCAGAAACCACAATGCCGTCGAGCGGCACTTTCTCTCCCGGCTTGACAATGATTGTTTCGCCCACAGCCACCTCCTCCGGAGCTACCGTCATCTCGTCTCCGTTGCGTTCCACATGGGCGGTGTCGGGGCGTATTTCCATCAGGTGGGAGATGCTGTCGCGGCTTCTTCCTTCGGCATATTCCTCAAAAAGTTCGCCTATTTGGAAAAACAACATGACAAACACAGCCTCGGCGAATTCGGTGTCGGCGCCTGGCATAAAGCCGATGCAAAGGGCACCGATGGTGGCTATGGTCATTAGAAAGTCTTCGTTGAAGACGTCGCCGGCGACGATGCCTTCGGCGGCTTCTTTCAATGTGTCGTGTCCTACGAGAAGATAGGGCACAAGATATATCAACAGCAGCTGCCATAGTGGCAGACTGCAGTAGTGTTCAATCAAAGCGGCTCCCGAGAGCAGGATGGTTGTCGCTGCGATGATGGCGATTTTGCTTTTCAGGCTGTCGTGTCCGTTGTGTACATGTTCCATAAATCTACGTTTTATCCTTTTGCCGGTGCAAATTTATGGTAAAATTGTTGCAACCTGGTTGCAACGTTTCTATATGTGCATCAAGTCGCGGTAGATGTCGAGCGCAGCCTCCACTTGTTTTACGTCGACCTCGCAGCCCGTCTCGGCGTTGCCTACGTTGTGGAGAAGCGTGAAGTTGAGTTCGCCGTGCTCGCTTTTCTTGTCGTGGCGCATAAATTCGATGAGCTCTGGATAGTCATCGCACGTGATGTGGAATGCACCATAGTGGCGGCACACGTAGTCGGCAAGACGATAGAGTTCGGCTGATGGAAATCCCTTTTCGGTGTGCGACAGCACAGCCTCCACAACCATGCCCCAAGCCACGGCATATCCGTGGGGCACAGGCGAATTGCGTTTCAAGGCGAGGCTCTCGAAAGCGTGTCCTGCAGTGTGTCCGAGGTTGAGGGCGCGGCGCAGTCCTTGCTCAAACGGATCCTGCTCCACAATCCGGCGTTTCACGTTGACCGATTCCTCGACGAGGCGCAGCAAGGCGTTGCCTGCCACGTTGTCAAAATCGTAGTCGAGCAATTTGTTGTAGACCGCCTCTCCGTCGAGCAGCCCGTGCTTCAACATCTCGGCATAGCCTGACTTCAGTTCGCGTTCGGGCAGGGTGCTGAAAAAAACAGTGGAGATTATCACAGTCTCTGCCTCCTTAAACACTCCGATTTCATTTTTCAGACCGTTGAAATTCACGCCCGTCTTTCCTCCCACAGCCGCGTCGACGGCGCTGAGCAGCGTTGTCGGGATGTTGATGAAGCGGATGCCACGTTTGAATGTGGCGGCGGCAAAGCCACCGAGGTCGGTCACTACGCCTCCTCCGATGTTGACAAGCAGAGATTTGCGGGTGGCGCCACCTTTCTGCAGCGCATTCCAAACGGCTTGTGCGCTGTCAAGGTTTTTGTTGATGTCGCCAGCTGGGATGACAATTTTCTGCCATTCAGAATGGAGGCGGAAAGAAGTGAGACTCTCGCGCTCCACATTCTCGTCGGTCAGAACAAACACGTTGCGTGGCGACAGTTGCTCGACGGCTTTGTTCAAGGCATCGCCGACAGAGTTTGTGAAAATAACGTTCTGATGTTTCATAACTGTTGCTTTCTGAGGTTGATGATAGATGGCAGAGCGTCGGCAAACGCTTCCATGGTTGGGTATACGATGTCGGCACCGTTTTCAAGCATGATGTCTTCCGGAATAGGTCCGGTGGTGATGCCGATGGTGAAGCATTTTGCCGCACTTCCGGCCTTCACGCCGAGAGGTGCGTTCTCAATCACGATCGACTGCCATGGCTGCACTCCAGCTTTGTCCATTCCCATAAGGTATGGTTCTGGGTCTGGTTTGCCGTGACGCACGTCGTGGGCGGTCACCTTCAGCGGTGCGGAGAAAATGCCTGGATAGTCGGCGTTCAGACGGTCGAGCAGGGTGGCTTGTCCGGAGCCCGTGACAAGCACGCGGGCGATGTCGGCATTGCGCAGCGTGTTGAGCATCCGTGCAGTGCCCTGTATCTGACCCACCTTGCCCAGAGCCGTGAAATATTCGGCTTTCTTTGCATATATCGCCTTGCATTCATCATCGCTGACGTTGTCGCGGTTGCATTCGCGCTCTTCCATAAGTCGGATTATCGCCGCTCCGGTCATACCTTCATACAGGAAAAACTCGTTGTCGGCATAGTGCCATCCTCTTTCCGCGGCAAGGCGTTTCCATGCGCGCGAGTGGTTGGGCATTGAGTCGTAGAGCACACCGTCCATGTCGATCAGGGCGGTGCTTATCGGCGTGGCGGAAAAGCCAGTGCGTTTTAGGTAGTCGGCGTATGCAGTTTCTTCTCTTGTCATGATTGTTTGTCAGTTTTTAGGCTTGACCGCCTCTTTTTCGCGTATCGCTGCAGAGCTGCGCGTTGAGCGGCGTTTCTTGCCTTTTTTATCTTTTGTTTTCTTGTCGGTCTTTGATGGTTGAGCCACCGCTGTCGTGTCGGGAGCCTCAATCAGCCCGTTGGCAATCAGTTGCAGACTGTCGGCGGCTGTCAAGTGGTCGTCTTCGGTGATGGCATCAAAACCTCGGCGGCGGTTGTTGGTGTCGGGCACCGGACCGTTGTGATGGTGCTGTTCCTCACGCAGCCCGGCTTCGGCTCCGCGTCTGAAAATCTCATCCATCTGCCTGAACAGATTCTTTTTGGTGGTTTCTGTGATTGATGAGGTCTGAGCCACCTCGTTTTCCTTTAGCTTCGCCTTTCCTAATCGGAACTTCATATTGTCTCTGATGATGTTTCCGCTCAGATTGATTCCGAATTTAAACGGAAGCGGAGAGTCGAGTACGGAAATGTGGTATTTATAGTTGGTGTCGAAGTCGTTCCATCCAACCACGGCGAGTTTGTAGCGGTCCATGCGCAGGATGAAAGGGTAGACGTCAAGTTGCGAGTTGAGTGCGGTGGCCTCTACCGAGAGACTGTCGATCACATTGCGGTTGCGGTTCTTGAAACGCAGCATTTTCGATACCTGTCGGAATGTCTCGGTGTCGAGCAGCACAAGGTCTTTTCCGCTGATGTTGAGGGCGGCGCTCGTCGTTGGCAGTATCACGTTCATCAGAGTGTCGATTTTTGTCGTGGCTGCCAGTCGGGCGTTGATTACACCGTCGATGCCTTTCATCATTGGCATTATAGAGTCGAGTTCGGGCATTATCTTCATCAGTCGTCCCACTTTGATGTCGTGCAGGTCGAGCATCAGCCCGAGCCCGATGTCGTTGCGGTTGGCTGTTGCATAGATCATGTCGAGTTTCATCGAGCCGTCGTTGCTGTTTGCCGACAGGTCGCGCAGGCTCAATACGCCATTCTTCATGCCGATTGATGAGTGCAGACGGTTGAGCACAAGGTTGGCGTAATAGGTGGTGTCGTTCATCAGGTCGATGTCAACCACCACGTTGCTTGGCACGAGGATGGCATAGCGTATAGTGTCGGCGTCTTCCTGTGTGGCGCTCTCCACATTGCGTTGCATGCGCTCGTCATCGTCGTTGGCATTGATTGTGAACGAAGCTTTTTGCTCCTCATTGTTCGCAAAATTGTTGCCCTTGTACAATGCCGCCATTAGTTCGTTGAGGTCGAGAGTGCGAGAGTTGGCAACAAGCGAGATGGTCAGCGGGTTGCGTCGCGAGCCGAGCAGCGTGCTGCGGATATTGTCAACCGCACCCGTCAGCTGCAAATCGCTTTTGCCCACACGATAGGTTATGTTGTTGATGTCGAGTTTCTGGGTGTTGAATGTGACGTCGACGTCGCTCAGACGGTTTCTGAGCGGGAAATAAGGAGTGAACAGACGGCCTCTGAGGGCTGTTATGTTTCCGTTGAAATCCCAGTTGCGTATCAGCCGCTGCCACTGCCTGTCGATGGCAAAGTCGGCGCGGAATGAGGTGTCGGCTGCCTCCTCAGCCAACCGCCTTTGTCGGCGTTTTTTTCTGTAGATTGTCCTCAGGGAGTCGCGGCTGAGATTGGGATACAGACGCTGCAGAGAGTCTATCCGAGCCTCTGTCCGTGAGTTTCGTTTCTTCACGCGCTTGTTTGCGCTCAGCTGTATGTTGCCTTCACGCAGACTCATCATCGTGGTGCGGTCCCAATAGCGTATGCGGTCTGCTTTGATGCCGAAGCTCAATATCGGAGTGCGACCAAGTCCTTGGAACCGTCTTATTGAGGCATTTGTTTCCATCCCCGACATTTGCATCTGTGTTGAGTCGGGGAGGCTCAGCATCGTAAAGCGTCCAAGCGTGATGCGTCCGCCGAGAGGCGTGATGGCTGTGGTGTCCATCAGGTTGTGCATTTCTCCGGTGCTGCCCACTCCGGCTTTTAGACGGCTGGCGGTGACATGTCCGTGCGGGTCGGCAATGATTGCCGAGTCTATTTGTATGGAAGCCATGAGAAGGTTGCGTGTGATGTTGTCCTGTCCTTTGATTTTGCTGTCGGTGCCGAAGCGAATTACGCTGTGGTCGACAAACATGCGCAGCGAGTCGGAAGGCACGGAATAGCGCACATTGCTCAGTGTGGCGTTGCCGTTGGCGCGGATGCGGTGGAAGGTGTTGACAGAAAAGTCGCTGACGTGGAATTTCACGTCGGTGTTGAGCGAGAACAGTCCGGAAATCGTGAACGGCAGTTGCTTTGGAGCAAGCCGAGATGCGCGTGCAAGGTCGAGCCGACCTTTGATTTTGGCTTTTACCGACGGGTCTTTTATTATTTCTGTAGCAGAGCCTGATATGTCAAGACTGATACCGAATCCTTCCATCAGCAGTTTGTTGAGAGTCAGTTGGCTGGCATCGGGATTCTTCCCGTTGAACGCAATCTTTGCATCAGCGGCAAACTTGTCAATCCTGGCATTGTGGCGTGTGTTGGCAACGTAGCATTCCGGGATGGTCAGTTGCGCTGCGAATGTTGGCAGGTCTTTTCCGCCTACGACGTATGGCTTTTCAAGGTGCAGCGCCATCGACAGTTGCAGGTTGGTGCTGTATTCGTCAAGACTTTTGCGGTATTTGTCGGGGGCGTTTGCCAATACCTTGTCGTAGACCACAGGGCCTATGCCTATGTCGAGCTTGTCGACCGATGTCTTGTCTGCCATCTTTATCGCCGCGCTTATTGTGGCGGGCACATCTGCTATGTTGATTGAAAAATCGTCAAGAGCCAGATTCTCGGGTTTGGCAATGTCCCAAGCCACGTCGCCTCCAAGACGGAATGGCACAGAATGGTTTATATCGGCTTCGGGAACGCTTGCTTTGACGTTGCCTCCAAAGGCGAGGCGATAGCGTTTCTCCTTGTCTTTGAAATTTAGCGAAAGGGTGTCGGTGTGCAGCGTGAAGTCCATGCCGCTTTTGAGGTCACGGTAGCGGATGCCGCGGTTGTTAACGATGTTGAGGCGCTCAAGCACGAGCGACTTCAAGACGATTGGCGTGCTCTCGCTCTTTTCCTTGCTTGGCGGCACAATCATGTAGTTGTTGAGGGAGTCGTTGACCGTCACAAGGTTGACTTTCGGGGAGTCGACAAAGATTTCTTTTATCTCAACGTCCATCAATGCAAGACGCGCAAGATTGAACCGTGCGCGCATGCAGCCCACGTCGAGCAGCGAGTCTACGCCTGCTGGCAGCGAAGCCTTATGCTTGTCGAGCGTGCGAGAGCGCACATTTAGACCATCGACGTCGATGGTCATGTATGGGAACGTTTTCCATACGGTCAGTTCCATACGCTTGATTTTAACATCCGCGTTGAGGTTCTCGTTGGCAAGGCGTTCGGCAATAGGTGTCAGCCGGTCGGGTGTCAGAATCCACACCGTCAGGCACAGCGCCATTACCAGCAGCGCCGCCACCGACCCGACAGTCCATGCTGCCGTTTTCAGTGTTAGTGCAAGCCATCGAGGCATACGCTTGTCTACTGGCTTCGCAGCCTTTTCTGTCGCTGTTTTCTCTGATATGTTTTTGTTTGTATTCTCTTCCATAATCGATTGATAGTGCAAAAATACAAAAAAAATGGCGAATGAAAAGGGATTTTAGATGTCTGGTATGTCGGTGATGTAGCCGTTCATTATGGCATATACGCTCAGTCCGGAGATACTGCGTATGCCGAGTTTGGCTGAAATATTCTTGCGATGGGTCAATACGGTGTTGATGCTGATAAACAGACGGTCGGCTATTTCTTTGTTGGTCAACCCTTTTGCCAACAGGCAAAGCACGTCGATTTCACGTTGCGACAGCTCGTTGCCGTCGGAGCGGTTGTGGCGCGACATCTCGATTATGTCGCCGAGTTGCTTTAGAAATGCAGCCTCGTCGCAATGGCGGTTGAGCGTAAAGCCGATATTGTCGTCGGTTGAGTTGGACAGCAGGGCAAGCCGGTTGCGCTTGGGAATGAAAAATCCCGGCAGGGAGGCGAAGGCGTCGGCGTCGGCAATAAACAGGTCGGCGGCAATGTCGGGTTCTGCTGCCACTGCCGATGGCCTTGTCCACGAAGCTTCCACGTCGAACATATTGGCAAGAGTCTGTTTCAGGCCTATTGCCACAGCCGTGTCGTCGGTGATGATTCTGACATTCAGATTTGTCATAGCGTCACGTCGTTAAGAGTTTCGCGAGTTGAGTGCATCGACAAGCGGTCGGAGCACGCGGTTGCGGATGCGGTTGTTCTGGCGAATGTCCTTTTCAAGACTGATGACGGCGAAAAGCACAGCGTGGCAAAGGTTGCGGTCGTAGTCGCCACGCAGATGAATCACAAACATGTTTATCAAGTCGCTCAATTTGTCCTCGATTGAGTCTGATTCCGCCTGTACGGCATTGCCGGCAACAGAAACTTCGGAGTTCGACTGTTCGGCAGAGATTATGGCGTCAAACCACTGGTTGTCGCTGTCGATGCGCCGCTCTATCTCCGTTTTCACCTCTCTGTAGAAATTAAACAGCAACGGAAGGTTGTTGTTTGAGTCGCTGCGCGATATGAGAGCTGCGAAATGACGTTCGATGTTTGGCAGCTGGTTGCGCAGGTAGGAGTTGTTTGTCTTGCGCAGATAGTCGACCACGTCGCCGGCATTGAAAGCTCCGGTCACATTTTCCAGAAAAAACGATTCGTGGATGAACGCGTTCAGGATTGTGATGAAAAATGATGTGTCAATGCCTTTTTCTTTGCAGATTGACTTTATGGTGCGGTCGCCCACACCGAGCACGATGTCGAAGCGGTTGATTACTGGGACAACCGAAGGCTCGTCGACAATCACTTCGCAAAGCTTGGTGTCAGGAGTTACTAATGCCATATTGCTGAATTCTTATGGTTTCTTCGTCGGTGACGATTGTTGGAATCTTTATGTCGTGAGGTTCTGCCGGAATGTGCTCCACTATCTGGATGGCGTAGGCGGCGCCTATCAGCGGACAGGTGGCGTTGTGCAGCAGACGGTCGTAGAATCCGCGTCCGCGTCCGAGACGGTTGCCGCGGCGGTCGAATGCCATAGCCGGAACCACAACAAGGTCAATCTCTGAAATGTCGCGGCATTCGTTGCCCGTTGGCTCGTCGATGCCGAATGCTCCTTCTGCGGTGTCGCCGGGTCGGTAGGGCAGTATGTCAAGGTCGTCGCCGTTGACGCGCGGCAGGAAAATCTGCTTTCTGCCATACCAGCGGCTGATGAATTCATCGGTGGAGATTTCATCGGGCAGGGAGGCGTAGACGAGTATGCGGTCGGCATCGATAAACTCCTGGCATTGTTCGAGCCGTGAGAAGCATTTGCTGGCGGCAATTGCCTTCTGTTCATCGGTAAGCATGCGCTTGAGCTGACGGATGTCGCGTCTGATGTCGGTTTTTGTAGCCATCACCGTTTCCCTTTCTTTTTCTTGGTGCTTGTCAGAGTGATTGGAAACTTGCCCTTGCCGTCGTTGAGCGCTTTCAAGGCGGCGTTGACTGTATTGTCGGTGCGGTTGTAATAGCGGTAGAACTCTTCTGAGCCGAGCACGTCGCGAATCACGAGGGCACGCAGCTGGCGTGCTATCAGCGAACGGCTAAGGTTTATGTAGTACCAACGCATCTGCACGCCGTTGTCGCGGGCATAGCATACAAAATCGTATGTCAGGGCGTCGTCTGACGGCATCATGCCCATCAGCTGCTTGACGGTCTTGACGTTTTTCAGTTGGTCGCGGTTGATGTCGACGTAGGTGTAGACATACTGCTGCAGCAGCCCGAGGTTGGCGACGGCGCGGTAGTAGGTGGTGATACCAGTGGTGTCGTTGGGCACAAATATGTCGGGCACGATTCCTCCGCCACCATATACGATTCTTCCGTTGGCAGTGCGGAAAATCTTGCTTTTGTCCACCTTGATGCTGTCGGCGCTGTAGAGCTCGCCGTGGGAGTATCGGTCGTAGAGCTCCTTTGAGTAGTCGTCTTCGTCACCAAGCGTGTAGTCTTTCTGTATGCATCGGTGCGACGGCGTGTAGTAGCGGGCTATGGTCAGACGGATTGCGCTGCTGTCGGGCAGGTAAATCTGCTTCTGCACCAGTCCTTTTCCAAACGACCGTCGACCCACAACAAGTCCGCGGTCGTTGTCCTGCAACGCTCCTGCCATAATCTCGCTGGCGCTTGCCGAATACTCGTCGATCAGCACGGCAACCTGAGCGTCGTGGAATGAGCCTTGGTCATCGCTCCACACCTGTATGTCCTCACGCTCTTTGCGTCCTTTTGTGTAGACAATAAGTTCGCCCTGTTCCAAAAATTCGTTGACCATCAGGATAGCCATTTCCATATATCCGCCGGGGTTGCCGCGGAGGTCGACGATGTAGCGGGAGGCGCCGTCTTTTTTCAGCTTCGACAACGCTGCGAAAAACTCATCGTATGTGTTCTTTCCGAACTGTGCGATTTTGATGTATCCTGTCTTGTCGTCAAGCATATACGACACGTCGATGGTGTTCATCGGGATGTCGTCGCGTGTGATGGTGAAAGTCAGCGTCTTCTTTGATGTGTTGCGTTTCACTCCGATTCTCACCTTTGTGCCTTTTTCTCCGCGGATTTTGCTGCGGATGCCCTCTGCCGTCAGCGTGCCGCCGACAATCGACTCTCCATTGACCGAGATTATGCGGTCGCCGGCAAGCATTCCCACTTTTTCCGCCGGTCCGTTGGGAATCACTTGGTCAACGTTGGCGGTGTCGTTCATCATGAAGAACGACACGCCGATGCCGCTCATCGAGCCGTCGAGTTTCTCGTTCTCTGCACGGATATCGGAAGCGGGAATGTAGTATGAATGCGGGTCGAGGTTGCCGATGATTGCCGGAATGGCTTGCTCCACAAGGTCCTTCACGTCGATGGAGTCGACATATTCACTTTGGATCAGGTTGAGCACGGCATTGATCTTGCGGTCTTTGTCGAGTGTGAATTTTTTTGTTGATATGTAGTTGCCTATGACGATACCGAGCACAATCGCTATCGAGATAACCAATGGATACCAAATTATGGAATTATGTTTAATTCTCATTCTATTGTTGTTTGTTATAGATTGTTTTCCGCTTCAGTGTCAGTGTTGATAAAAGAGCATTCCACTCCTGCCTCGCGCAAAAGGTCGAGTCCGTCGCTGAGCCGGTAGAGCTTGGAGAAGACCACGCGCTTGATGCCGGCTTGGATTATCAGCTTGGCGCACTCGATGCATGGAGAGTCGGTCACATAGAGCGTGGCGCCGTCGCTGCTGTTGTTGCTTCGCGCCACTTTCGTGATGGCGTTGGCCTCGGCATGGAGCACGTATGGGTAGGTGTGGTTGGTCTCGTCCTCACAAACGTTGTCAAAGCCCGAAGGAGTGCCGTTGAACCCGTCGGAGATAATCATTTTGTCCTTGACCAGCAGCGCGCCCACTTGGCGTCGCCGGCAATATGAATTTTCCGCCCATATCTGAGCCATCCGCAGGTAGCGGTGGTCGAGCAGATGTTGCTTTATTGAATTGTCCATTTCTTACGCATTGAACATCAAAATGTTGGCAATAATACAGTTGCCTTGTATGCATTGTTTGCAATCAGTCTGCAAAAATACGAATTTTCAGCGTGATATTGACCGCCTGACACTACTTTTTTGTTAAATTCTCGCTATCTCGCAGATTTTTCGTATTTTTGTAGATTGAAAAAAATGCATAATATGGCTCAGAACAAAAAAATACGCGTTGGCATTACCCACGGGGACATCAACGGGATTGGATATGAAGTGATAATGAAGGCGCTTGAGGATCCTTTGATGACGGATCTGTGCACGCCGATTGTTTATGGCTCGTCGAAGGCGCTGTCATACCATCGCAAGGCTTTGGAGATGGGAAACGTGAACTTCACGCTTGTGCCGCGGGCGGAGGATGCCGCCGACGGTGTCAACAACTTGGTGGAAGTGGTCGACGGAGAGGTGAGAATCGAGCTCGGATCGCCGAGCGAGGCTGCCGGAAAGGCTGCGCTGGCTGCGCTGAAACGTGCTGCCGACGACCTGCGCAACGGCATCATCGACGTAATGGTGACGGCGCCTATCAACAAAGACTCCATCCAGGGCGACGATTTCCATTTTCCTGGTCACACGGAGTTTTTGGAGTCGCGCATCGGCGAGGGCAACAAGGCGCTGATGATTCTTTTCGACGACCATCTGCGCGTGGCGCTGGTCACCACCCACTTGCCTTTGGCTCAGGTGCCTGAGGCGATAACAAAAGATGCCATCGTGGAGAAACTTGAAATCTTCAATGATTCTTTGAAAAAGGATTTCGACATCATAAAGCCGCGCATCGCTGTGCTGTCGCTCAATCCGCATGCCGGGGAGAACGGTATGCTCGGCACGGAGGAGAAGGAGGTGATAACGCCTGCCATTGAAGAGGCTTATTCAAGAAAAATCATGGCATTCGGACCGTATGCCGCAGACGGATTCTTCGGCAGCGGGCAGTATACGCACTTCGATGGTGTGCTTGCCATGTACCACGATCAGGGTCTGGCTCCGTTCAAGACAATCGCGATGGACGACGGCGTGAATTTCACTGCCGGACTCCCGTATGTGCGCACTTCGCCCGACCACGGCACTGGATATGACATCGCAGGAAAGAACCAGGCAAGCGAGGCCTCGCTGCGCTCTGCGATTTTCAAGGCTATCGACATCTTCAGAAACCGCATGCGCTTTTATGAAATGAACGCACATCCGTTGCGTCGCCAGTACTACGACAAGAGCGGCGACAAGGAGGTGCTCGACTTGACAAAGGACGATGATGAGTCGTCGGAAATCCTTAACGCTTAAAAACGAAAGAAAAATGAACTATGCGATAATAGCCGCCGGCGAGGGTTCGCGTCTCGCACAAGAGGGCGTGGCAAAACCAAAACCGCTTGTCGACATCTGTGGCGAACCGATGATAGGCCGCCTGATAAATCTTTTCTGCCGCTGTAATGCGGAGAGCATCAGCATAATCGTCAACGAGCAGATGACTGAGGTGCGCGAATATATTGAGAGCCTCTCGCTCGACATCCCGCTGAACCTGGTGGTGAAGACAACTCCGAGCTCGATGCACAGCTTTTTCGAGCTTTCAAGGGTGATCCCGAAAGGACGTTTCTGTCTGACAACGGTCGACACTATCTTCCGCGAGCAGGATTTCCGTCCATATATCGAGGCGATGGAGGCTGATGAACGTTATGATGGAATGATGGCGGTGACCGACTATATCGACGATGAAAAGCCCCTGTATGTGCAGACCGACGACGATTTGAACATCACGGCTTTCCGCGACGAGCGATATGATGGCGCAAAATACATTTCGGGAGGCATATACGCTCTCAATGAGAAAGCCATCGATGTGCTTGCCGACTGCATGGAGCGAGGCGTGGCGCGTATGCGCAACTTCCAGCGCGCGCTCGTCGACGCGGGTCTGAGACTGAAGGCGTATCCGATGGGGAAAATTCTTGATGTAGACCATGCCGGCGACATCGAGAAGGCGGAAAATTTCATCAACAGCAAATAAAGTTTAGAAACAACATACAAATGGCAGAAATAACAATTGCCGGCATTATGAGAGCCGGCGCTTACTCGCCAAACCATATCGGCAACGACGCTGCGATTTTCAACGCTACGGCAGACCAGCTGCGCAAGCGCGGTTGCACGGTCAACATCTACAGCGAGGAGCAATTCAACAGCGGCAAAGTGAAGGAGCGCGTAATCCTCAATATGTGCCGTGAACAGGAGTCGATAAAACGCCTTCAGGACATGGAGGACGATGGCTGCATTGTGGTGAACTCGGGCTACGGCATCGAGAACTGCACACGCGAGCGCATGACACGCATTCTGATGGGGCACAACATTCCGTATCCCGACAGTGTTATTGTCAACACCGACGAGGCTGTGGTAAACCAGCTGAGAAAGGCGGGCATCAACAACTGCTGGATAAAGCGCGGCGACTTCCATGCCATGCATAAGGAGGACGTGAGCTATGTGCGCCATGCGGAAGAGGCGCAGGAGGTGCTGCAGGAATATTTCTACCGCGGCATAAAGCGTGCAGTAATCAACCGTCATCTTGTGGGCGACCTTATAAAATTCTACGGCATCCATAACTCGCCGTTCTTCTTCTGGTTCTATCCTTTCGACGAGGGGCACAGTAAATATGGACTTGAGGCTATCAACGGCAAGTCGAAAGGCATTGATTTCGACATCGAGCGCTTGAAGGACATCTGCCACGACGCTTCCGAGGTTCTCGGCGTGGAGATTTATGGCGGCGACTGCATCGTGTCGCCGGAAGGCGACATCCGCATCATCGATTTCAACGACTGGCCAAGTTTCGCGCCTTGCCGCAACGAGGCTGCTCCGTTTATTGCCAAGGCGGTGCTGAATTATGTCAAATCAAAACTTAAATAACGACGTCGATGAATATAAAAGAATTGAAAGCGTCTTATAAAGACACCCTCAAGTCGATGGACACGGAGGAAACGATCGACCTTTGTTTCTATCGCCCGATAGGTTATATGTGGGCTGTGCTGTGTGCGAAACTCGGCATCAAGCCAAACGCCATTACGATTGCTTCTATATTTATAGGTGTGGCGGCTGGAGTGATGTTCTATTTCGACGACCTTTGGCTGAATATTGTGGGGGTGTTGTTGCTCGTTTGGGCAAACTCTTTCGACAGTGCCGACGGTCAGCTGGCGCGTATGACGCAGCAGTACTCACGCCTCGGTCGTATACTCGACGGTCTGAGCGGCGACTTCTGGTTTGTGGCGATCTATTTGGCTATATGCTTCCGTGAAAACTGTACCAGCGTGTTCTTTATGGAACACCAGTGGGTCATTTGGGCGATAGCCGTAGCCGCAGGTCTGTGCCATGCGAAACAGGCTGCAGCTGCCGACTATTATCGCCAGTTCCACTTGTATTTCTTGAAAGGAAAAGAAGGAAGTGAGCTCGACAGCGTGGAGCAGCTTGACAAGGCGTATGCCGCTGTGCCATGGAAGGGAAACTTCTGGAAGAAGACCACGATGTTCTTCTACCGCAACTATACAGCAAATCAGGAGGTGCTCACGCCACGCATGCAGCAACTGCGCCGCGCCTTGCGCAAACGTTTTGGCGAAGGGGAGGTGTCGCAGTCGTTCCGCGACACATTCCGTGCCGGCAGCAAGCCGTTGATGAAATACACCAACTGGCTGTCGTTCAATCTGCGTTCGATAGCGCTTGTATGCTCGCTGCTCGTCAAGATGCCGTGGCTCTATTTCGCTTTCGAGCTGGTCGTGCTCAATCTGATGCTTGTATATATGATTTGGCGGCATGAGCGCATGTGCCGTAAATTTACGGAGGAGGTTGAAAATGGCAAATACTGATATTAAGGGTGTGATTTTCGACTACGGCGGCACAATCGACAGCCGTGGCGACCATTGGAGCGAGGTGATTTGGGACGGATACCGCGAGGCTGGTGTGCAGGTGACGAAGGAGCAGTTCCGCGACTGCTACGTCTATGCGGAGCGTGAGCTGGCGAAGACTCGCCATATACTGCCCGAGCATAATTTCTACGACCTGTTGCTCATCAAGATGCGTATCGAGATAGGCAACCTCGTTGAAAACGCAGTGCTCCCTTCTGATTATCCCGTGGAGGAAAAGGCGCTTGCCGTGGCGCGCTATTGCTATAACCGTGCGAAGGAATCGGTTGAGGAGGCGCGTCAGGTGTTGGAGTTTGTGCATGAGCGGGTGCCGATGGTGCTCGTGAGCAACTTCTACGGCAATGTGGAGACGGTGCTTGCCGATTTCGACTTGGCACGCTATTTCAAAAAGGTTGTTGAAAGCGCTGTAGTTGGCATACGAAAGCCCGATCCGCGCATTTTCGCGCTCGGTGTGGAGGCTCTTGGCGTCCCGGCAGAGAATGTGCTTGTCGTTGGCGACAGCTATAAGAAGGATATCGTGCCGGCTGAGTCTATTGGATGCCAGGTGGCGTGGCTCAAAGGAAAAGGATGGACGGCGGAGGAAGATGCCGTCACGCATCCCGAAATAATCAAAAAACTCGAGGAAATCGAAAAACGCTTCGTTTAGGAATTTTTACAAAATAAGGCGCAATCAGGTGATATTTAACAAATATTATCTGATTGCGCCTTTTTTTACCAAAGTTTAGACCATTTGGACCATTTATTTATTTAAAAATAATTTTGCATTCAGGAAAATAGCAGTACTTTTGACCCGTGGATTTTGGTCCGCAAGACAAATTTGAAAACAACTCAAAAGAAAAATATTCTGAAAAATGGAAAATTGCAACGTTAAAAAAGCAGAAGGCAAACTTGGCGTACTTGTAGTAGGTCTTGGTGCCGTTTCAACAACATTTATGACAGGTGTATTGATGGCTCGTAAAGGTTTGGCTAAACCAGTGGGCTCAATGACACAATACGACAAAATCCGCGTTGGCCGCGGTGCTGAAAAGAAATATCTTCACTATAAAGACATCGTGCCTTTGGCAGATTTGAACGACATCGTTTTCGGTTCTTGGGACGTTTATCCTGCAAACGCATACGAGTCGGCTATCAACGCTGAGGTGCTTAAAGAAAAAGACATAGAGCCGGTTAAGGACGAATTGGTTAAAATCGTTCCTATGAAGGCGGCTTTCGACCATAATTATGCAAAACGTCTTGACGGTGACAACGTGAAAACTTGCGCTAACCGTTGGGATATGATGGAGCAGGTTCGCGAAGACATCCGCAACTTCAAGGCAGCAAACAACTGCAGCCGTATCGTTGTGCTTTGGGCGGCTTCTACTGAAATCTACGTTCCGGTAGACGAGAAGATCCACGGCTCTCTCGCTTCTTTGGAAGCAGCTATGAAGGCTGACGACAAAGAGCACATCGCTCCTTCTATGTGCTACGCTTACGCAGCTCTTTCTGAAGGCGCTCCTTTCATCATGGGTGCTCCTAACACCACTGTCGACATCCCTGCTATGTGGGAGCTCGCTGAAAAAACCAAGATGCCTATCGCCGGTAAGGACTTCAAGACTGGTCAAACTTTGGTTAAGTCTGGTTTCGCTCCTATCATCGGAACCCGTTGCCTCGGCCTGTCAGGATGGTTCTCTACAAACATCCTCGGTAACCGCGACGGTCTTGTGCTCGATGAGCCTGCAAACTTCCACACTAAGGAAGTCAGCAAATTGTCTACTTTGGAGTCAATCCTCGTGCCTGAGAATCAGCCGGATCTCTACAAAGACTACTATCACAAAGTGCGCATCAACTACTATCCACCGCGCAACGACAACAAGGAAGGATGGGACAACATCGACATCTTCGGATGGATGGGCTACCCAATGCAGATCAAAATCAACTTCCTCTGCCGCGACTCTATCCTCGCTGCTCCTCTTTGCCTTGACCTCGTGTTGCTCAGCGACTTGGCTGCACGCGCAGGACGCTACGGCACTCAGCGCTTCTTGAGCTTCTTCCTCAAGAGCCCGATGCACGACTACACTCAGGGCGAGGTACCTGTAAACCACTTGTTCCAGCAGTACGTAATGCTCAAGAACGCTCTCCGCGAAATGGGCGGTTACGAGGCTGATGAGGAAATCGATTAATCTTCCTAAAAAAACATAATAAAAGCGAGGCTGCGTCGAAAGATGCAGCCTCGCTTCATTTAGAGGGTGATGACCCTTATTTTTTCGAAAAGATGTTACAATGCTTTGTCGAGGTCGTCGATTAGACGGTCTACATTTTCCGACAGCGTGGCCCAGCTGGTGCATATACGCACTTCCGTCATGCCGGGAGTGAGGTGCTCCGTTGTGGAGAAGATGTAGCGGTCAGACAAATGCTCGATTACGCTGTCGGGAAGTATGGGGAATTGCTGGTTTGTGGTTGAAGCATAAGCAAGAGCCACACCTTTTGCCTCGAGCGCGCAGCGTATGCGCATCGCCTGTTCGACGGCGTGGCGCGACAGCTGCATGTAGAGGTCGTTTTCAAACAACGTCTCAAACTGGATGCCGAGCAGCCGTCCTTTGGCAAGCAGTCCGCCGTTTTGCTTTATCATGTATCTGAATCCCGGCGTGATTGACGGGTTGGTTATGACAACGGCTTCGCCGAAAAGTGCGCCGATTTTTGTTCCTCCGATATAGAACACGTCGCAGAGGCGAGCGATGTCGGCGAGTGATGTGTCGTTGTCGCTGGCGGCAAGTCCGTAGCCCAGACGTGCTCCGTCGAGAAACAGCGGCAATTCAAGCTTGCGGCACATCGCGCTGATGGCTTCAAGTTCGTTGAGATGGTAGACCGTACCCACTTCGGTCGACTGCGAGATGTAGACCATTCCTGGCTGCACGCAGTGCTCCAACCCTTTGTCGTCGAAATGGCGGCGATACACCTGCTCAATCAGTTGTGGCGTGATTTTTCCATTGATGCCTGGCACGGTGATTACTTTGTGCCCGGTCGACTCGATGGCTCCGGTCTCATGCACGGCGATGTGTCCGGTTTCCACACATATCACTCCCTGGTATGGACGCAGAATGGAGGCTATGACAGTTTTGTTTGTCTGTGTGCCGCCGACGAGAAAATGCACATCGGCATCGGGGGCATTGCAGACGCGTCGGATAATCTGGCGTGCATTCTCGCAGTGGCGGTCTTTGCCGTATCCGGGGGTCTGCTCCATGTTGGTCTCTGCAAGTCGTTGAAGGATGCTTGCATGCGCTCCTTCGGTGTAGTCGCATTCGAAGTTGATCATAAAAGCCAAATTAGATGTTTCCGCAAATTTAGTCAGAATTTGCGGAATATTTGAGTCCTTTGATGAAAAATTACCGGGTGGAGTGACCGGTAATAAAAAAACGGGACTCAACCAAAAGGATGAATCCCGCCCCAAACCAAATTTTATGCTTCTATTTTCTCATGCGTTTATTTGCGTTGTGCAAGCTGAGAGTCGAGGAAGAGGATGCCAGCTTCGCCGGCTTTTGCGAATTTCTCTGCCAAGTCTCTTGCAGTGGCTTCTTCCTCCACTTGCTCGCGGACAAATCCCCAAAGGAAATCCTGGGTGGCTTTGTCTTTTTCTGCCGATGCCACATCTACGAGCTCGTCGATGAGTTTCGACACGTGGCACTCGTGGTCATAGACGTTTTTAAACACTTCAGCCACATCGCCCCAGCCTGTAGGAACAACATCGACCATACCTACTTCAGCTTTCTCTCCGCGTTTGTTCAGGTAGTCGGCAATCTCGTAAGCGTGGTTAAGTTCTTCCTGCGACTGTTTCATCAGCCAGTTGGCGCATCCGTCAAGACCTTTGTTTTTCAGATAAAATGCCATTGAAAGATAAAGGTTTGAAGACCACATCTCTGCATTGATCTGCACGTTAAGCTCTTTTTGTAATTTTTCGGTCATCATAGTTGTATGTTTTTATA
>OMCH01000103.1_pt1 | contig 48822 bp, 41 predicted proteins | sample 1674341 | NCBI WGS metagenome assembly OMCH01 (sample SAMEA103958164, study PRJEB25191) | human gut metagenome | biome: human-associated habitat [ENVO:00009003]; feature: intestine environment [ENVO:2100002]; material: feces | place: Germany | collected 2013/2015
GTGTGAAATCTTTCCTTATAAGAACATTTCTGGGGCTTTGCGGGCACTGAAATTCTTATATAAGTATTCCGCGAAAGGATTCGGGAAAGTTCTAGCCTCTTCCGGACACTCTTTCACACAGGCACAACACTTAATACAACGTGTCGGATCACTATACATCTCATCATTAACAATTGAAATAGCACTTACTGGACAAACACCTATACAGTGCCCACATAAATTACAACGAGATGCATCTACCAACGGAGCAGCAGGTGCCGACGGCTTCTTTTCTTTATAAGGTCGGTTGCCTTTTATCTGCAAAGAAGACAGAGATTCCAACGAAGAACAAGCCTCCAACTTTTCCAATGCATGCTGACCGAAGAGGAAGGCTTCATCATGATCTTTCTGATCCGGGCGACCCGATGCTACCGGATATTGAGATGTACTGAATGAATGTTCACCCACAAAAGCAGCGGCAGCCAACAATGTAAAACCTTGCTGCACCAACAAATCCGACAACTCCAACAACGCATCTTCATAATCCCTGTTTCCGTAAACAACGACAGGAACAACCGGAGAATCTTTTCCCACAAACTTTTTCAAACGTTCTATTGCTGTATCGGCAACACGCCCGCCATACACAGGCACTGCAACAACTGTCAATTCACGTTCTACCACTTCCTCAGAGTCCGGCATTTCATACGTCAAATCTGATTCTGAAAAAGATACCGCTCCCATTCCTTCCACAATAGCATGAGCTATTTTAGCGGAAGTATGCGTGGGAGAAAAATAAATGACATGTACATGTTTATAATTCATTTCTTTAACGCTCCTTCTATTTGATTCATCAACTCTGCAAATTCTTGATCTGTATATCCTTTGCTGGTATAAATCACTTTTCCGTCTTTTCCGATCAGATAACTGCGCGGAATCAGATTTTTGGCAAAAGCATTAAAGATAGCCCGATTCTTATCTGGATACAGCGGGAAAGAAAACCCTTTCTTCTCGTTATATTTCTTCAAGTCGGCATCCGTATGTTCCCGCCCGATCACCAGCATCACAAAATCTTTATTGTCTTTATATTTCGGCCAAAGCTGATCCTTTACTGCTGCCAATTCCTTCTGACAAGGCGGACACCAGGTAGCAAACAGATTCACCAAGATAACTTTTCCTTTGAAAGAAGAGGAAGCCACTTGTGTTCCGTTGTCATGTACAATTGTGAAAGCAGGCATTGAATCACCCACTTTGACAATATCGTTTGAATCATTCTGGGCCCAAGCAACACAGGCCAGCAAAAGAGCCATCGAAATAAATAAGAATTTCTTCATAGATGAACTATTCATTTTAATACACCTTCTTCCTATCTTTACTGATTGTGCTTCTGGGCCAGTTCATATCCAGCCTTCAGGGCTTTCAGGTTCATGGCAACGATTTCTTCTCCCTTACGGGCAAAGATACTGCGAACCCCTTCTTCAATCTTTTCATATTCGATTCCCAAGAAAGGAGTTGCCGCTCCCAACATCACAATATTGGCAGCCCGAACCGAACCGGCTTCTTTAGCAATAGCCTCTACATCCAAAACTACTTTATGCGGCAGTTTATCCAATTCGGCATTTACCTTCTCCATTTCCGGATAATTCGGAATATTGATAAACGGTTGAGAATTGGTAACCAACCAACCCTCTTTACTCAGATAAGGCAGATAACGCAGACTTTCCATCGGTTCGAGAGAAATAATCAGATCGGCATGTCCCAACGGGATCAAATCCGAAGCAATCGGCTGATCAGACAAGCGCAGGTTTGACTGCACGTCACCTCCACGCTGGCTCATCCCGTGTACTTCCGCCTGCTTCATATACAAACCTTCCTTCAAAGCAGCTTCACCGATAGCGGCGGCAATTGAAAGAATACCTTGTCCGCCTACTCCTGACAATATAATATCTGTTTTCATTTCTTATTTGCTTTTTTCTTTCTGGTTAATGTTTGAATACACTCTCGACGCGGAATCAATACGGAAACACCCTTATATTCAATTTCCTCACGGATAATGGCTTTCATTTCCTCATAATTCTTCTTCAAAGGAACCATGACCCGAATATGAGCCGGATCAACACCGATACCTGCACAAATAGATTCCAAGCGACCTGTTCCGGCAGAGTCTTGTCCGCCAGTCATGGCCGTCGTCTCATTGTCGGATATTACAATCGTAATATTCGTATTCTCATTGACACAATCCAGCAAACCTGTCATACCCGAATGCGTGAAAGTAGAATCACCGATCACGGAAACAGCCGGGAAAACACCCGCATCCGAAGCACCTTTTGCCATGGTGATTGAAGCACCCATGTCAATACAAGAGTCAATTGCCCGGAATGGAGGCAAAGCGCCCAAGGTATAACAACCGATATCCCCAAAGACTTTAGCCGTCGGATATTCTGCCAGTACTTCATTCAAGGCCTGATACATATCCCGGTGGCCACAACCCTGGCAAAGAGCAGGCGGACGTTGTTCTACGACTTCCGGTTTTGCATAATACTCGGTGATCTCCAAGCTCAAAGCAACACCTACAGCATCCGGAGTCAATTCGCCATCACGCTGCAAGGTTCCATCCAAACGACCATGCACCTTCAAACCTTTACTCAGCAAGCCTTTCAACTGCTGTTCTACAACCGGATAACCTTCTTCCAATACCAGAATCTCATCGCAAGCGTCAACCAAACGTTCCAGTTTCTCCTGAGGAACCGGATACTGCGTAATCTTCAATACCGGATGCTTGAATCCATTCGGGCAGTTTTCGGAAAGATAGTTATAAGCAATACCAGTTGTAATAATACCTAAAGACTTATCCGGTCCGTCGAAATATACATTATAAGGAGAATTTTCTGATTCCTGCATGAATACTTCCTGAGCCGCGATCAGCTTCTTATACCGCTGACGAGCCAAAGCCGGCAACAAGATAAAACGCTGACGACCATCTTCCGGACAATGCATTGGCAATTGTTCTTTCATCGGCTGTGTTTCCACACCAGCACGCGAATGCGCCATACGTGTTGTTACACGCAACAAAATCGGATATCCTAATTTTTCTGATAGTTCAAAACCATGATAAACCATATCATATGCTTCCTGCTGACTAGAAGGTTCCAGCATCGGAATCATGGCAAAATTGCCATACATACGGTTATCCTGTTCATTCTGTGAAGAGTGCATCGAAGGATCGTCGGCAGTCAGGATAATCATACCTCCATTGATTCCACTCATAGCTGCATTCATAAAGCAATCGGCAGCTACATTCAGTCCGACATGCTTCATACAGCACAACGAACGCTTTCCGGCATAACTCATACCCAGCGCAGCTTCCATAGCTGTCTTTTCGTTAGCACTCCAGTTACAATGAATCTTCCGTTCACGAGCCACCGGAGAATTCTGGATATATTCAGTTACTTCAGTAGAAGGCGTTCCCGGATAGGCATATACACCCGACAGACCGGCATCAATAGCCGCCTGGGCAATTGCCTCATCCCCTAAAAAAAGATGTTTTCCCATGTTATTATGATATTAATGTCTTGTTTCAAACGTCAAAGATACGTTTTTTGTTATATATTGAAAGCTATTCATCAGAAAATCTTTCTTCTGTTAAGTTCCGAACGGTATCTCGCAGCATTTCTATTGTGTTCAGCCAAAGTTACCGCAAAATTATGACGACCGGAAAAATCCTCCTTCGCACACATATATAAATAACGGTGTTTCGTATAATTCAAGACCGCATCCAATGCCTGAATCGAAGGAATCCGGATCGGTCCGGGAGGCAGACCTGCATATTTATACGTATTATATGGAGAATTGACCTCCAGATGTTTATCCAATATACGACGGAGAGAAAAATCACCTACGGCAAACTTCACGGTCGGATCAGCCTGCAAAGGAATACCTGCTTTCAGACGATTCAGATACAATCCGGCAATCACCGGATATTCATCTACAGCAGCCGATTCTTCTTCCACGATTGACGCCAATACCGAAACCTCAACCGGACTTAATCCGGCAGCCTGAGCTTTCTCTTGTCGGGAAGCATTCCAAAATGCTTTATATTCCCGTTTCATCCGGGCCATAAACCGCTCGGGTGATACATTCCAATACACTTCATAGGTATTAGGTATAAACATGGCGACTATGGTTTGCCGATTAAATTCCATAGAAGCACACCAGGCAGAATCATTCATCAGACGAAGCAAAGTATCACTTTTCAACATCAGCTCTTCATCCATTCTTTTTGCCAGTTCTTCCCGCGAACGCACACCTATAAACGTAAGCCGGATGGCTTCCTGATGCCCGCTTCGCAAACGCCGAACTAAATCCAGATTACTCATCTTCGGATCTACCCGATACCGTCCTGTCTTCAGATGCCCCTCATAATTCATCCAGGAAGCCAACTGACGAAAACTTCCAATATGTAAACAAGCAGCCGAATCTTCCAGTTCCTGACATAACTGATCCCAATCTTTTTGTTCGTCAATATAAACATACACAGGTTTTTCGGAAAAGAAATTAGGAGCCCATACGATCCGATAAATCCAAAGACCACAACAAAATAGAATCAGGAATACCGCAATACTACAGATCCAAATCCAATGATGAAAGGAAAAGCGTTTATTCATATATATTTAATGAATTGATTTTCAGATTCAGCCACAAAATTAGTATCTTTTTTCCGAAAAAACACGCCAAAAGTATTGTTTATTAAAAAATAAGATTTACCTTTGCAACGCAATTCCAAAATAATTGCAGCAGTCATAAAAACTTGGAAGTTTGGGTGAGTGGCTGAAACCAACAGTTTGCTAAACTGTCGTACGGGTAACCGTACCGGGGGTTCGAATCCCCCAGCTTCCGCAAAACGGTGATTATCCAAAAGATGATCACCGTTTTTGTTTATCCTCACCACATTCCTAAACTTTCTGCCCAAGCCAAACCTTTATAATAGGTATTCCAATCGGTATATTTTGTATTGTTCTGAAAAGGGAAGTAAGACGAAAGACCGGAAAAAGAATGAATAGGCATATTGCCGCCCCAACCGCCATAATAAACCGAATAACAGGTAGGCGTACTGGCTTTATAAGGAACGGCTATGTCAAGTGCTTGTTTCCAACGACTGTATTCTTCTTCGGTTGCCAACTGTTCTACCAAGTCTCCGAAGTCATAATAGGCCTGTTTATACACACCATTATACCGGCGATCCGGGTCATATACTTGTACATCCGCCAAATCTGCTTCTGTCAATGAATAGATTTTATCGGAATGTGCCTGATAGATCATCCGGGTTTCGTCGGCCAAAGCAGTCAGACCCGAAGTCTGTACTACCGAAATAGCCGCACCAGAAGTCCAATGATCGTTACTTCCGCCTACACCTCCGGCATAAAGATCGGCATACGAATTATAATACGTTTCAGCCATACCTACAACATTAGCCTGTGTATCGGCAAACAAAGGATTCAATACCAGATCATAAGGAGAACCTGGACCGGGAGTTTCCAATGGACAAGCAACGATATAATTCGTATAATTCCTGAATTGATAAGCCACTTCTATACCTTGCATAAAGCAGGCATCAAAATAAATAAAGTCAAAACCGGATGCTTTTCCCAAAAACTCCGTACCTTTTGCCACTGCCTCTTCCAAATCCAAGATATCCATTTGCGGGCCACTGCTGCCACCATCCTGACCAAACGAACGAAGCGATTTCGAAACAGGCAACCAGCCATCGCCGTGCGACCAGAGAACCAGTCCGTAACTCTTCGCCGGGTAAGCTGAAAAAGCCCGCTGGAATACGTCCGTCATCCGTTCAACCATTACCGATGAAGCATCCTGTTCCGGATACTCATAGACCAACGTTTCCTCTACCAAGCCAGTTCGAACATTCTTCCCAATATGTATCAACTGCGGTAAAGCCGCGTTTCCCTGCTTATCCTTATTAACATCCACATATACCAGCAAATGATTCTTTTCCGATACAGACTCCATACCTAAAAGCATCTCGTCATAGTCATCCAAAGCAAAGGAAGACAATGAGTTTTCGGCCGCCAGATAGACCAAAATCGTTCGATTTGGCAAATCCTCTTCCGAGAATTCCGGTTCTGAATCCGAACATCCCAACCCAATAAAAGGAGTTAATAACAACAGGATTCGAAAAACAAGCTTCATTTTTATACAGATTTCCATTTCTAACATGACTTCGTGAGGGAATAACACCGACAACACGGTAGTTCCCCTCAAAGTCTCCAAAGATATTGAAATTCCAAACGATCCACAAACAGAATGAATGATTTATAAGTTTGTCATTATTCCCTGTTTCTAAAAAGAAAGAGCAGATATCTATTTATCCGTTTTCTCTCACCTAAAGTTTGAATTCGGCCGAATTATTCTTTAATCCACGTCGCGGATTACTTAGTTCACGTCGTGGATTAAGTAGTTCACGCCGTGGATTACTTAGTTCACGCCGTGAACTAAAGAATTCATTGTTTGTTTCACATAAAAAGGAAAGAGGATTTATAATTTTCAGAACAGGAGAACACCTAAAAAATTGAACACAAAAAAACGGAGAGACCCGCAGATCTCTCCGTTCATTATTATATATACCACCTTAAAGAGGTCGAAGTTCGACAGTCAAACCCATAGCTGCAGCTATCTTATATAAAGTCGCAACAGAAGGGACTGTTAATCCTCGTTCTATTCTCGAAATATATCCTTTATCAGCACCAATACGCTTTGCTAATTCAGCTTGTGTCAAATGTGCATTCTTCCGAGCCTCCAGAAGTATCTGAGCATTATATTCTTCCCATGCTTTTTCCCTATTTTTTTCTCGTTCAGCAGAACCTTCTTTACCCAGACCTTCATCCAGCCAAGCGTCGATATCATACAGATCTTTACCGATTTCCTTTAGTTCCATAATATTCCTCTTTTAATCTTAAAGCCTTTTCTATCTCACGTTCAGGTATTCTTTGTGTCTTTTTTCTAAAAGCATTAAATAAAATAACTACTGTATTCCCATCATATATGAAAAAGATTCTAAACTCATTGCTTCCATAATTAATTCTGAATTCATATAATCCATCTCTAATGAACTTAATAAAATGCCTCGGTAACTTATCTTCTACTTTAAACAAGTCCAGAGCTCTTCTTATTTTATTAACTTCATTTGGAGAGAGTGTTTTAATGAAATCAGAGAAGTATTGTTTATATGCTATAATCTTTCTCATAGGACAAAAATAGGGAAAGTTGTACAATTATACAACTTTAAAGGGCATAAAAAAAGGAGAGACCCGCAGATCTCTCCGTTCCTTATAGCTGTATCTTGCGGAAAGACAGGGATTCGAACCCTGGATACAGCAGAGCCGTATAGCGGATTTCGAGTCCGCCCCGTTCGACCACTCCGGCATCTTTCCTTATGTTTGCCTTAAAACCGAGGCAAATATAGTCAAGAATAGCTATCATTGTACTTTTTTCGGTAAGTTTTTTCCGAATAAACCCACAATCAATTTGCCTTCAAACAGTTCTTTTATGATAAAAAAGCCGGGAAAAGCCCTTTGAAGGAGCAATTCATTCGGAAGAAATTTTAATCGTTAATATGAAGAAACATGAGTTATAAGAAAAAGACTATCCGCTTAGTTTAACCTCATTCTTTTCTTCAAAGGAGACTTTTCCCAGCTTTATTCTTTCAGTGATCCAATCGTTTTAGATCCGTCCGCCGCCCAAAGCCTGATACAAATTGATCACACTCTGGATTTCTTTAAACTGATTGGCTACTTGTGACAACTCGGCACTCAATAACGTTTGTTTTGCCGTCAATACTTCCAGATAAGTAGTCGTACCATGTTCCATCAACAATGTTGTACTTCGCAAAGCATTTTCCAAAGAGACAATCTGCTGTTCATAGTTACTACGTTTATTTCTACTCGTCTGATAAGAGGTCAAGGCATCATTAACCTCGCTACCGGCACTCAACAGTTTTTGCTGAAATGCCAGGGAAGCTTCTTCCTGCTGCGCCTTGGCAATACGTTTCTGAGCAATCAATGTTCCTCTATTAAACAAAGGTTCCGTCAGCGAAGCTACAGCCGAAGCTAGGAACTTTCCCGGATTCGTAATAAGAGCTCCTGCAGAATTTGTCCATCCTGCACTTCCGCTGAGTGTAATCGATGGATAAAAGGCTGCGTTAGCCTGGTTCGTTACATAAAAAGCCTGCTCAAGCTGACGCTCAGCTTCCCGAACATCCGGACGGTTAGCCAAAAGCTGTATCGGTACACCCACCGAAAACTCTTCCGGAAATTCCTGATCAGCCAAATGCCCCCGATCAAAACTCTGCGGAGATTCAGCCAACAACAAAGCCAAACTGTTTTCTGCCTGATTAATCTGTTCCTTCAAATCAAGCACCGAGTTCTCAACTTCAAAATAAGTTGCTTTCATTTGCGAAACAGCACTCTCGTTGGCTAAGCCGGCATTCATCAACGCCTCGGTCGATTGTACGGTTTCTTTCCACGAAACAGCTGTTTTCTCCGAAATAGCCAACTGTTCATCCAGCATCAGTAAAGTATAATACGTATTGGCTATATTAGCAATCAAACTGGAATGAACAGCCTGCTGGTAATCTTCACTCTGTTCATAAGCCGCCTGAGCCTGTTTCTTGGCATTACGTAGTTTTCCAAAGATATCCAATTCCCAACTAGCCGAAACCGGAACCGTATAAGTCTTCGATGTTTCGCCGTCAAAACTACTTATTGTACCTTGCGGCGAGAAAGCCAACGAAGGCAAGAACGACAATTTAGCAGCCAATAAAGCAGCTTTTGCCTCTTCAACCCGGAGTTGTGCTGTCCGCAAATCCGTATTGTTCTGCAATCCTCTTTCGATCAAAGCCTGGAGTTGCGGGTCTTTAAATAATTCCCGCCACTCCAAATTACCCAAGCTCACTGTATCCTCTGCCAAGAACTCTTCTCCATACAAGTTTTCCGGCACCGATGTCTGTGGCTTATAGGTCGAATATATACCGCAACTACTCAACATGCAAGTAGCGCCTATCATGAAAATCCATTTATTCATACGTTTCATTCTTTCATTTACTTATTAGTATTCAACGCATCACGTTCTGCCTGAGTCTTTAGTTTTTCATACACAATCTGCATGTCTTCTTCTTCAGACAGCGGTTTACGCAACCTTTCCTGTAAATATTCAAAGAAAATAAAGAGAACAGGAACAACGAAAAGTATAGCCAACGTACCTATCGTAATACCACCCACAACACCCGTTGCCAATGAACTATTACCATTCGCTCCGGCACCAGTTGAGAACATCAAAGGCAACATACCAAATACCATTGTCAGAACGGTCATCAGAATCGGACGTAAACGAGCCTGAGCGGCAGAATAAGCAGCTGAAACTATTCCCATACCTTTACGCCGGCGTTCAATGGCATATTCGGTAATCAAGATGGCCGTCTTTGCCAACAAACCAATCAACATAATCACACCTGTCTGCAAATAGATGTTGTTTTCCAGACCGGCAATCTTGGCAAACAAGAAACTACCCATCAAACCAAACGGAACGGATAAAATAACTGCCAACGGAACCCAGAAACTTTCATACAAACAAGCAAGAATCAGATAAATCAAGACAACGCAAAGAACATATACAAAGACCGTCTGTGCACCACCACTTGAAGCCTCTTCACGAGCCATACCACCATATTCATAACCATAGCCGGTAGGAAGCATCTGTTCCGCAACTTCCTTGATGGCCTGCTGAACTTCACCTGTTGAATATCCTTCTGCCGCATTCACATTGACTGTAATGGTATTATACAAGTTGAAACGTTTGGCTACTTCAGCACCTAATACATTCTTAATCGTAACGAACTGACTGATCGGAGCCATTTCATCTCCATTACGTACAAACATATTGTCCAAGGCATGTTTATCCAATCGGGTTTCAGGCGATGCCTGCAGCATGACACGATATACTTTACCAAACTTATTGAAGTTAGACACATACGAACCACCACAATAAGATCCTAAAGCATCCAATACCGTATTGGGAGAAATACCGGCACGTTTACATTTGGCAGCATCTACATCAACTGAAATCTGCGGGAAGTTCATGGCATACGAAGTATAAGCCATTGCTACTTCCGGCCGCTGGTTCAGCGCACCCAAATATTGCATAGCCAATTGATAGAAAGTACCCATGTCGCCACCCGTCTTGTCCTCCAGATACAATTCGGTTGAGTTACCCGTACCGTAACCCGGAATCATAGCCGGCTGGAAGCAGAAGATCTGCGCTTCTTTAATCAAGGCAAACTGAGCATTCAACTGTTTCATCACAGCATCCACCGTGTGTTCTTTGCCTTCTCGTTCTTCCCAGTTCCTTAATCGGACAATCAACGTTGCATACGAAGTTCCTTGTCCGGAAATCAATCCATAACCAGCCGTTCTTGAGTAATGTTCTACCTCTGGTGTATTCCTTAGTATATTCTCTACTTTATCCAATACTTTATCTGTTTCTACCAACGTATTACCCGGCGACGTACTTACATTGACCATCATAACACCTTGGTCTTCCTGTGGGACCAATCCTGTTTTTGTAGTCGTCATCAGGTAAACCAATAAGACGATTACCACCGCAAATGAAGCCCAAGCCATCCACCGGTGATGGAACAAGAACATCAATCCTTTCTTATATTTACCTAACAGAGCATTATAAGAAGCATTATAAGCCGCACGAACCCGACCGTTGAAACTCTTGGCACCTTTTTCTCCATCCGAAGGTTTCATCATCATGGCACACAAGGCTGGACAAAGAGTCAATGCATTAATACAAGACAAACCAACAGCCACAGCCATTGTTACACCAAACTGCGTGTAGAAGACACCAGATGTTCCACCCATGAATGTAACAGGGATAAATACTGCCATAAACACACCCGTACAAGAAATAACCGCCATGGTTACATCGCTCATAGCATCTTTTGTCGCCAGATAAGAAGACTTATAGCCAACGTCAAACTTCGCCTGCACCGCTTCTACCACAATAATGGCATCATCCACAACCGTACCAATGGCCAACACCAAGGCAAACAATGTCAGGATATTGATACTGAAACCGGCAATTTGTAAGCAAGCGAATGTTCCGATCAAAGAAACGATAATCGAAATAGATGGTATCAACGTACTCTTGAAATCCTGCAAGAAGAAATAAACTACCAATACAACCAGGATAATGGCAATGACCAAAGTTTCCACTACATTATGAATAGAAGCAAACAAGAAATCGTTGACACTCATCATCTGGATAAATTCAGTTCCCGTCGGAAGTTCCTTAGACATATCATCCAACAACGCGGAGATTTCTTCATTAACCGCTGTTGCGTTGGCTCCAGCAACCTGGAATACCATAAAAATCACACCCGGAGCACCATCTACTTCACCATGATAACTATAAGAAAGACGTCCTAATTCAACTTCTGCTACATCCTTTAGACGTAAAACCGAACCATCTGACTGTGAACGGATTACAATATTCTCAAACTCTTCCGTACTTTTCAGACGTCCTTTATATTTCATCGTATATTGGAATACATGATCTGAATTTTCTCCCAATGAACCTGTTGGAGACTCAATGTTCTGTTCTCCTAACGCAGTTGTTACATCCGAAGGAACCAATCCATATTGAGCCATACGATCCGGCTTCATCCAAATACGCATACTATAGGTATCACCTAATTCCAAGACATCACCAACGCCCTGAATACGTTTAATCTGTGGAATAACATTTATATCCAGATAATTGGCCAAGAATGTTTCATCATAACGATTGTCCGGACTAACCAAGGCTCCAATCTGCAAGAAACTATTCTGACGTTTCGTCGTACTGACACCGATTTTTGTTACTTCAGAAGGTAATAAACCCTGAGCTTTGGAAACACGGTTCTGCACATTGACAGCCGCCATATCCGGGTCCGTTCCCTGTTTGAAGTAAACCAAGATTTCTGCCGAACCCGAGTTGGTTGCCGTTGATGTGATATAAATCATATTTTCCACACCGTTGATACTTTCTTCCAACGGCATAATCACACTGTTCATAACGGCTTCCGCGTTGACTCCTGTATAAGTTGCCTCCACACGAACAGTAGGCGGCGCAATATCCGGATACTGTTCAACAGGCAATGTTGCCAACGAAATAAATCCGACGATCAGGATCAGAATAGAAATAGACAGGGCCATCACAGGCCGCTTAATAAATATATTTCCTTTCATAAAGCCATATCCTTATTTTATCTGAGTTCCTTCACGAAGCATACCAGCTCCTTCCGAAACTATTTCATCTCCTTCTTTCAATCCGTCCAATACAATGTATTCACGTCCGTCGTCAACACTAGCTACCTGAATCAAGGTAGAAGTAGCTTTACCATCTACAATCTTATACGTGATAATCTTATCCTGCAACTGAACTGTTGCTCCTTGAGGAATCAAGATACAATTCTTATAAGTACTTGGGATCAGCACATTACCGGAAGATCCACTGTGTAACATACGAGCTTCATTCGGGAATACAGCACGGACACCTACAGTTCCTGTAGTTTTGTCGATTACTCCACTGATAGATTCGATCCGTCCCTTCTTCTCGTACATACTCTGATCGTTCAACTGAAGCTGGATTTCCGGCATATCTTTGATCGCCTGATCAACAGTTCCATACTGCCAGGCTAATGCCAGTAACTGATTCTCAGTCATCGAGAAATATACATACATATCCGAATTATCAGAAACTGTCGTCAACGGTTGCGGAATAGAAGGACTTACCAAAGCACCTTTTCGATAAGGCAACATTCCGATAACACCATCACTCGGACTTTTTACTTCCGTATACGATAAGTTATTCCGGGCGTTCACTTCTTCAGCTTTCGCCTGTGCCAGTTGAGCCTGTGCCGTGAGATAAGAATTCCGGCTAGTCTGTAAGTTATAATCCGAAACTACTTTCTGTTCAAACAAAGCCCTGGTACTGTTGTATGTCAGTTCAGCTGTAGCCAATGAAGCTTCTGCCACTTTCACATTTGCCAAGGCAGTCTCAAGAGCGGCTTTGTACGGGACTTGATCTATTACAAACAGAATCTGTCCTTCACGCACTTTCTCACCCTCAGTTACACATAACTTTTCAATATAACCTGAAACTTGAGGATATATCGCTATATCCTGTTTCCCCTCAATAGTAGCTGAATAGGAAGTCATCACTTCTTTCTCGGCATTTGCGGAGATTTTCATCACCGAATACTTTGCCTCAGCTTGTCCTTTCTCCTCCTGTTTGCAGGAGATCAACCCTAACGTAAAGCAAATAAGAGCTATTTGCCAGCATTTTCTTCCTAATGTATTCATATCAATAATTTAAAATTCGCGGCAAAAGTACCGTAAGAGGAAATCACACGAGTAATCTTTTTTCGCACAGGAATGATCCATTTCCCTTTTTGCCTTTTGAGGTTTGCCGCAAAGTGGAAAATAGGACATTTTTGATAGCAAATTGAATGTAGAACTAGTATCTTTATTTCCCATCTTTGGCGACAAAAAATAGGAATATGGAACAAGAAGAAATCATCAAAGTGAATATTGAACAACTCAAAAGTTACAATCATGACAGTTATGCCGACGATTATTTGGTTGTAAGCAATAGTCTTGATCACCTTCTTTTAGGGCAAGAGAAGGTTAAACTTGATTTGTTCCTCATGTTATTCTACACGGAAGGTCATATCCAGATCGAACTAAACAACCAAAGTTATTCTCTGGAGAAAAACGATTTGTTACTCAGTCCGCCGAATCTGATCATCAGTAAGGTTTTGGCCAGTCCAAACCATGCAACCGAATTTGCCTGTCTGTCTGCACCTTTTCTGGAACGTACTTTACAATTCGATAAAGACCATTGGAAGGTCATGCACTATATTCATAAGAATCCGGTCAGACATCTCAGTCCGGATGAAGTCGAATCATTCGATCAATATCGGTTATTGATCAATTCGCGGATCAAAAGTACCATGTTTGAAGAAAAGAAGGAAGTCTTACAACTTTTGTTTGGAGCATTCTTTTGCGAAATGATGGGAATCATCAACGCAAAGATCAATTTACCGGATAATCCAATAGACACTTCTCAAAAACCTTTACAGGCTGATTATGTTTTCAAGCGGTTCATGGAAGAACTCATGTCGGATAATGGACAACATCGGTCTGTTTCCTATTCTGCCGATAAGCTCTGTTATTCTCCCAAATACTTATCGCGCATAGTCAAACAGATTCGAGGAAAAAATGCCTTATCAATTATCAACGAACATGCCGTTGAATGCATCAAATATGAACTCAAGTATTCAAGCAAGAGTATTAAGGAAATTGCACTGGATCTGGATTTTCCGAATCTGTCATTTTTCACGAAATATACGAAAAAACACTTAGGCATGACACCTACACAATTCCGGTCCAAGAAAGATCTATCACAATAGACATCCAATTATCCAGAAGTAACCCGAAATCATTTTGAAGCAATAAAAGACAAGAAGTCCGGTTGCCTTGCCATAAAGCTTGCAACCGGACTTCCTTCATTTCAGTATAAAATCAACCCAATATATTATTTATTCTTCGTCAACTGTTGATGCATGGCTGCTGCCGCACGACGACCATCGCCCATTGCCAAGATAACCGTAGCACCTCCACGGACAATATCTCCTCCGGCATAAATCATCGGAATGGAAGATTCCATATTCTCATTAACAGCAATCGTACCTTTTCGTCCTAATTCCAACCCCGGAATAGAATGAGGAACTATCGGATTCGGCGAAACACCTACACTGACAATTGCCAAGTCAATATCCAATGTTTCGATAGCACCCGGAATCGGTACCGGACTCCGGCGACCAGAAGCATCCGGTTCGCCCAGTTCCATCTTCTGCAGTACGACTTGTTTAACACGACCTTTCTCGTCAGCCTTGTATTCAATCGGATTATGTAAAGTCAGGAACTCGACTCCTTCTTCCTTTGCATGTTTTACTTCTTCCAGACGCGCCGGCATTTCCTGTTCTGAACGACGATAAATAATCATTGCCTTCTCTGCTCCCAGACGCTTCGCAGTACGGACAGAATCCATCGCCGTATTACCTCCGCCGATCACAGCTACACGTTTGCCAAACGCAACCGGTGTATCTGATTCCGGATTCGCCGCGTCCATCAAGTTTACACGAGTCAGATATTCATTAGATGACATAATATTGATAGAGTTCTCGCCCGGAATATTCATAAAATTAGGCAGACCAGCACCCGAAGCAACAAAGATTCCTTGGAAACCATCAGCTTTCAAATCTTCCACACTGATTGTCTTTCCAACGATACAATCTTTCACAAAGGTTACACCCAACTTGGAAAGATTCTCGATCTCCACATCTACGATCTTATTGGGTAAACGGAATTCCGGGATACCATACTTCAGCACTCCGCCAATCTCATGCAAAGCTTCAAACACAGTTACTTCATATCCCAGTTTCGCCATATCACCTGCAAATGAAAGACCAGCAGGACCCGAACCGATAACCGCAACCTTAATACCATTAGGCTGAGCTACTTCGGGTAAGGAAATCTGTCCACTTTCCCGTTCATAGTCGGCAGCAAAGCGTTCCAAATAACCGATAGCAACGGCTTCGTGTCCCATCTTCAAATGGATACACTTCAATTCACATTGCTTTTCCTGCGGACAAACACGACCACAAACAGCCGGCAGCGCACTCGTTTCCTTCAGAACTTTAGCAGCTTCCAAAAATTCTCCACGTTCAATATTCTTGATAAAAGATGGAATATTAATACCTACCGGACAACCCGTCATACATGTCGGATTCGCACAGTCCAGACAACGGCTTGCCTCTGTACGAGCCTGTTCAGCCGTTAATCCCTGATTTACTTCTTCCAGACGCGTATGTGAGCGATATTCCGGATCCAGTTCATTCATCTTGACACGCGGAATCGCTGTACGTTCCTTAGGCTTCATCGCTTTCCGCAATTCTTCCCGCCACGGAGCTGTACGGTCGTTCAACGCTGCCGCATGCGCCTCTTCCAGATGATCCAGCTTATGGATTTCTTCCCGTTCAATCTCCTTGAAAGCCCCCATACGTTTGAGCATCTCGTCGAAGTCCACCTGATGACCATCAAACTCCGGTCCATCGACACAAACAAACTTCGTCTTTCCACCCACTGTAATACGGCATGCACCACACATTCCCGTACCATCCACCATGATCGTATTCAAAGAAACATCTGTCGGGATATCATATTTCTTGGTCAGCAGGCAGACAAACTTCATCATGATAGCCGGACCAATGGCAAAGCACTTGTCCACTTTCTCCCTCAAAATGACAGCTTCTACTCCCTCTGTTACCAGACCTTTCTGTCCATACGAACCGTCGTCCGTCATGATAATCACCTCATCCGAACTGGCTCGCATTTCCTTTTCCAAAATAATCAGTTCTTTTGTCCGGCCGGCCAAAACCGTAATCACTCGGTTTCCTGCAGCCTTCAGAGCCTGCACAATCGGTAACATCGGAGCAACACCCACACCTCCACCGGCGCAAACTACTGTACCAAACTTTTCGATATGCGTTGCCTGTCCCAACGGACCTACCACATCCGTTATGTAGTCACCTACTTCCAACTGACACAGTTTGGTAGAAGAGAGACCAACTTCTTGAACAACCAGTGTAATTGTACCCTTCTTCACATCAGCTTCTGCAATGGTTAAAGGCATACGCTCACCTTTTTCACCTACACGCACAATCACAAAATGCCCGGCTTTCCGAGAACGGGCAATCAGCGGAGCTTCGACTTCAAGCTTCACGACTTTTTCCGAGAAAAACTCTTTACCAACTATCTTATTCATATAATCGCATTTTATCGAAAGTTTGTATTGATTAACAGAAAGCAAATATACGCTATTAAATTAGATAAAACGACTTTTGTCAAGAAAAAATCTAATTATTCAAACAATCCTTCATCCCGAACCAACATTAGAATAGCAGAATGAGGTACTATCAGATACTTTTCTTCATTAAAATTGATCTCGTAGGCGGCATTCTGCAAATAAACAGCCAAGTCACCTTCCTGGGCCTGCAACGGTAAGTAACGGACTTCTTCTTCTTTCTTTTCCCAAACTTCCCGTTCTTCATTCTGCGCCGGAAGCGGATATCCCGGTCCTACCTTGATAATATAACCGACCTGTATTTTCTCCTTCTCCTGTACCGAAGGCGGCAAATAAAGTCCAGTCTTTGTCTGGCTTTGTGGATTCTTCGGTTTAATCAGTACTTTATCTCCTATCATCAGGAATTTATGAATGTCTTTTTGTTCTAAAGATAACTGCATAACGTAAAATCATTTGTTTGGACAACAAAGCTACGAAAGTTTACAAAAAAAGTCACGAGAATCGATTTTAATTCTCGTGACTTTCTTTTTTAGAATTCGTTAGTTTCCGAATCCTGTACTTATAAACTCCTGACCGATATTACAAAGCTCGTCCTTTAAACACAGATGATTCCGCACTTGGATAAACCGTTCCGGTGAAAGAAATCCGGTTGCTATTGAAGTTTGGTGAAACAGTCGCCGTACATTTGGACGATCCTTCTATCATCCGTATGGTAATAGAAGCGGAAATACCTATTCCCTGTACCATCATCTTAAAGTTTACATTTCCTTTCTTATCGGTTTCAACCTCTACATTCGAAGGAGTTCCTTCCACTGTAATTCCGCCTATTCCGTTCGGTCCGGAAAAAGCTCCGTCGAACGACAACTGTACCGTTGCCTTTCCATCTATTAAAGAGACAAAATTCGTACTCGGTGTTACATACTTAAAATTACCTCGCTTGAATTCAACCCGGTCGGCCTCCAAAACGAAATCTTTATCGAATATAGCTTTCTTAGCCGTTTCAAACGCCTGCATTTCGGCTGCTTCTTGAGCAGCTTTTTCAGCTTCCTTAGCCGCTTTTCTGGCAGCTCTCGTATCTTCTTGAGCAAACATGGCTCCTGTTCCTACCAACAGGAATGCAACCAACATCATTACTAATCTTTTCATACTTTTCTTCTTGTTTAAATATTTAATATATACTATATAGACAGTTTTTACCCCTCAAAAGTTGCATGTTATTCTGTTAATTATGGATAAAGGAAGACATATCTTTCAAATATTCCATCAATGAAGCAACAGAAGTAAAAGTCTGAGGTTCCCGGCCCACCTGATGCAAAAGCATACAAGAAGAAGTATGAGCTGTAATCTCGATATCCACATGACCATTTTCCATCGGATCAAAACCATTACGTTTCAAGGCATTGCCCAACCAATAGACTAAATTCGATTCGCCTCTCACCAATACAGGCTGATTCTTTTGTACCAAATTCAATTTACCCGTCAGGGAATCAAAATGAATCATGCCCCGATCAAAGAAAGAAGTAAATGCACCTTGCAGAATCAGGTCTTCAGGAGAACCTGCAACCATCGGTTTGTCTTTCGCCAACAGCCACAAACAGTCTGCCATCTGGATTGCCAAATCCAAATCGTGAGTAGATAGTAAAATGGCCTTTTGCTGCTCTACTGCCAGACGATGCAGAAGAGCCATCGTTTCAATCCGGCTGGTCACATCCAGAAAAGCGGTCGGTTCATCCAGTAAAATAACCGGACACTGTTGAGCCAATACTTTAGCTATCATAGCCTTCTGGCGTTCTCCATCGCTCAGTTCCGAAACGAACTGAGAGGCTTTATGCGCAATACCTACAGCCTCCATCGAATCTTCTATGATTTGTCTATCCGTATCCCGTAATCTACCCCAAAAGCCTGTATAAGGATGCCTACCCAGAGAAACCAGTTCATAAACGGTCAATCCTCCGGCATTCGTTTTCTCGGTCAATACAACTCCCAGAGTCATGGCAAACGAAGCCCTGGAGTAGCTATCCAAAGCCTTCCCAGACAAATAAATTTCTCCTTGCAACGGAGGCTGAAAACCACATAATGTACGAAGTAACGTTGACTTACCAGCCCCATTCAATCCCAAAAGACAAGTTACTTCTCCTGCTCGTAACTGCAAGTCCAAGCCTTCGTGTACGACTTTCCTCCGCCCACCTTTCAACAGATAGCCTATCGTCAAAGCATTTGTCGTAATAACCGGATCCTGTTTCATCCTCAATTAAAATACTGAATGTTTTTACGATTGATAATTACATAAATGATGACCGGCGCACCCAACATTGGTGTAACAGCATTCAAAGGTAATATTGTATTGCTGCCCGGAACAACCATCAGCAAATTACATAACAAAGCTACACACGAACCAGCCAATATCGTTGCCGGAACTAATAACTTATGATTGGATGTGCCTAACAGCAGACGTGCTATATGAGGTACAGCCAATCCGATAAAAGAGATCGGACCACAAAAGGCAGTCACAATGGCTGTCAGTAATCCGGTACAGAATAAGATTTGCATACGTGCCTGCTTTACTTTTACTCCCAAATTGGCTGCATACATTTCTCCCAGCAGCAAAGCATTCAATGGTTTGATAAGCAGTATCGATAATAAAAGTCCAGTTACCGAAACTATCGAGAAAAAAGGTAATTGTTCCATAGAAACAGCCGAGAAGTTACCTAACCCCCACATCACAAAAGCATGTACACGATCGGCTGCCGCATAATAATTCAAGATTGAAATCAGAGAAGAGGCCATATAACCGATCATTATTCCGATAATCAGCAGCATGACATTGTTTTTCACCTTTGAGGAGAAATAGATAATGATACCTAAAATAGCAAATGCTCCCAATAAAGCAGCCAAGATCACGGCTACATATCCGGTAATGGGGAAGTCGGATACCTGACTGATACTTCCTCCCCAATATAATAATACAGCCGCTACCCCCAGATTAGCACCATCACTGATACCCAATATGGAAGGACCAGCCAACGGATTCCTAAACAACGTCTGTAACAGCAATCCACTTACGGCCAAGGAGGCACCTGCGAAAAGAGCTGTCACCGCCTGAGGTAACCTGGCCTGCCATACAATATGTTCCCATGCTGGCGAAGAAGAGCCCTTGCCGCATAAAATATCGATAACTTCCCGTAAAGGAATAGAGACGGCTCCATAAACCAGGCTCAAGCCAAACAGCAAAACCAGACAGACCGACAATAATGGTAATAAGGCAATACGATTCTTCATACCCAAGAACCGACTAATATCTGTAATAATAACGGAGTTCTCGTTCGCGTTCCTGAAGCAAACCGTTCCGATAAGCATACAAAAGATTCTCCAAATCGTGTATCTGTTGCTTCAGTTCAACCCCTTTATCGGTATCTTTTACCATCTGACGGTGTGCACTCAGCTCGACAACGATCGTTGTTGAACGAATATCCAAGCCTTCTTCAATAGCTTTTGTCGTTGACTGAAAAGGTTCATGCTGTACCAGTTGAAATCCACGTGAATGATAGACCAACGTATAACCGGCAATTCCCGTCTCCGAATGATAAGCTTTCGAGAATCCGCCATCAATAACCAACAGTTTTCCATTGGCCTTAATCGGATTTTCACCCTTGATGGAACGAACCGGTACATGACCGTTGACGATGTGCCGGTGTTCACCGGTTACTCCAAATTCATCCAACAACATATCGCACACCGATTCTTCTTCGCGCAAGGTATAATAAGCTCCTTTTTCTTCCTTTTGAAGTTCCTTTTCTGACAAGAAACAACGTTCGAATGTAGCCATTCGGCTTTTATCAAACAAAGGAGAATCCTTACCACACCACAAATACCAGATATAATCCTTGGCAAACTGTTTCTGAGGTGAATCCTCTGGATCAAAATAAGCAGTCCGTACCAACTGATCAACTTTATCCAACAAGGCTTTACCCTTGAAATATTCACCGTCCACTTTTACTTCTTTCAAGGTTCCATCACTATTCATCGGAACAGAAGCATGAAACAACAGGTTGGAATTACAAACCTTATACATACTGCCATGACGGAACAGGCAAAGCATATGCTTACGCAGTTTCTCGCTTCCTTCAAAAGAACGCTGGATACGACGTAACATATCTTCTTCTTCTATCGACAGACGATACGGATCTTTAGGATCTAAAGTCGGCCAATATTTATCTTTCAATTCATAATCCTTCCCATTCAAATGAATCGTTCCTTTCTCCAGGTTAATCCGATGAAGCAGCATCCGGTCATCCATACCAAATTCCGGACGACGGCGAATGATTTCTCCTTCAACCTTATATTGAACGACAGAGATGGCTTTATTCATCTGGGCTATCAAGCGAACGGTCTTTGCATCATACATCGTATCTCCCGCTGTTATTTTGGGAACAAACAGCTCACAGGGATCATCGGCGTAGGTTTCCATGGCAAATGTAGCCAAAGGCAACAGATTAATTCCATAACCGTCTTCCAGAGTAGCTAAATTACCATATCGCAAACACATTCGTACTACGTTCGTCATGCTCCCCAGATTTCCGGCAGCAGCCCCCATCCAAAGCATATCGTGGTTTCCCCACTGGATGTCACAATTATGATAATCACAAAGAGTATCCATGATGATATGGGCTCCCGGACCACGGTCATAAATATCCCCAATGATATGTAACGAGTCAATCGTCAGTCGCTGAATCAGGTTACACATAGCAATGATAAAGTCGTCAGCCCGACCAGTTGATATAATCGTATGAATAATCTGATCTACATAAGCCGACTTATTCGGTTCCAGCAACGATTCATGCAATAACTCCTGTATGATATAGGAAAACTCACGAGGTAAAGCCTTCCGTACTTTTGAACGGGTATATTTAGAAGAGACATTACGGCATACCTTCACCAGCTGGTTTAAGGTAATCATATACCAATCGTCCAGATCTTTTTCAGCGGACTTTACCCGTACCAGCTTTTCTTCCGGATAATAAATCAACGTACAGAGCTCTTTCTTCTCTCCTTCCCGCATGGTATTGTTGAAGATCTCGTCCACTTTCCTTTTGATGGAACCGGAAGCATTCTTCAACACATGATTGAATGCCTGATACTCGCCATGAACATCCGACAAGAAATGCTCAGTACCCTTCGGCAAGTTCAAGATGGCTTCCAAATTGATAATCTCTGTACTGGCATCTGCAATTGTCGGAAAACTACGCGACAATAATTGCAAATAGCGCAGATCATCTGTTACTTTATCGGTTGTAATATCTTTCGTCATTTTTTACTTCTTAAGTTTGTAAGTTTTTGAGTCTGTATGTTTTTTAGTTGATTCCGGCTTTCTGCTTTACAGGCTTATTTCTTCAACTTCCTTTTCCACCAAGCCCGGATAAAGCCGGTACCATAACCAAACAATTGAGTAAAGGCCGCTGCAACAGATAGCATACCAATCCAAATATTCCCTTTGTATTGATAAGTCGCATCTATAAACAGCAACAAGACATAAAGCAGTAGTAACAGGTACAGCCAAGGGAATAAAATACCCAAAAGACACAGGCCTATCACCCCTATTACAAATACGGCCGGCAGACAATGAACGATCTTTAAGGTTGAAGGGTATTTCTGCGTTAAAGCAATACGGGCTTCACCCGAATGTTCCACCTGACGGAAGAACTGAATCAAACGCGTACGCCGCTTATGATAAACGTATGCTTCTGGGAACAACCGGGTAGTATATCCTCCCTGAATAATACGTGTACTAAAATCGATATCCTCTCCATAACGCATAGAAGTATCAAATCCATCCAGCTTTATAAAGACATCCCGCCGAATACCCATATTAAAACTCCGGGGATAGAACTGATCCAGCTTCTTCTTGCCTCCCCGAATGCCTCCGGTCGTGAAAAAGGAAGTCATGGCATAACTGATAGCCTTCTGGATCGCATTAAACGACGGATGCGCACAATCCGGTCCACCGAAAGCATCAGCCTCAGTTTCATTCAACGAACGCTCTACTGCCTCCAGGTAGGTTTCGGGCAAGATACAATCCGAATCCAGGATCAACAGATATTCGCCTTCACTGATACGCGCTCCATAATTACGCGCCCCACTGGGTCCACCATTCGGTATCACAAAATAACGGATCTTCAGTTTCTTCTCATAACGCTGTACTACTGTCTCACAAGGTACCGTCGAGCCATCCTCAATAATAAGGACCTCAAAATTCGTATAGGTCTGCAAAGTCAGACTATACAACAAATCATCCACTTCGTCCGGACGATTATAGACCGGGATTATAATCGAGTAGTAACGCATATCCTTCCTTTTTTAATGTCACAAATGTACATATTTATCGGCAAAAGCGAAAGGAGCTAAGAAAGGGAAATGAACAAAAACAAAGACTTCCTTGTTTATTGTGCGGAAACGCCAAAAAGGAAACAGAATTTCTCCTATATAAAAAGAGGAGAAAGACCGAAGTCTCTCTCCTCTCCATTAATTCATGTTCCCGCGTTTCGCAACGGAGGAAAAACATTTTTCATATACTAAAAAAAACGGAAACAAGTAAAACATAAAGTTTTCTTGCCGCTATACCCGCGTTTCGCAACGGAGGCATAGCTGATTGTATAAAAAAGAAATATTAATTATAATAAAACGATCTTCATTTTTTTAATGACAATGCCTGACGGATCGCCTCGTATGGCGCATCCTTCAGTAACACTTGCTTTTTCCCATCCAACAGATAGAGTGATGGCATCGCCTTCAAGTCATACAGGGCTTCGTTCTTCACCTCTTCACGATCCATCCCGACCATCCAGCCTGCAGGCATATCCGGCAAGTTTTTCCGCCATGCATCTTCATTTCCTTCCGTATAAATAGCCAGCACACTTATCTGCCCAGCTTTTACTGCTGCCGCCAACGCTTTGTCGGCTGCCATCTGCAACAAGACTTCATGGCACGACTCACATTCAGGATCGTAGAACAGCAACAACAGACGATTTCCTTTTACCGGAGTTGCCATTAACGACCGTCGCGTACCGTCAGATAATTCATACCGGAAATCGGTTGCGAGCTTTCCTACCTGATTACGTTTCAACAGTTCTAACTTAAAATTATAAGAGAAACGCATCGCATCCTCTTGCGGTAACTGACTGAGCAACGTTTCTAAATACAACCCATACAACCTTTCATTATAGAAAGGAGAATTAGGATTATACCAATAATCATCTGCCATCTGTGTCAACACCTTGCGGGCATGTGCTTCCAGCAGAAAACGGGAACTCCAGTTCTTTAGACTTTCCCGTATTAGTTCTTCCGGTGTATTCTCTTCTGCCAGCAGGGCAATAAAGTTCACAAAGCCCTGCTCCGTCACGTCGCGGTTGTTCACCAGCGTGGTGTCGGCAAAGTCGAACTGCTCCCAATAGTGGATGAGCAGCCAGGCTTTGCGAGCTTCCGGCTCCGTCAGAGTGGCGGGGATTTCAGGGAAGGGAAACTGTACCCGCTGCTGTACGATGGAAGAGTCCGTATATGAACGTTCCTTTGCCTCTGCGGTACCCGGCTTGGCACGGCAGGAGGCAAGAAGCAGTATAAGGCCTATCAGTAATCCGTATCTATTCATAATCAGAGACAATTAATAATCAATCGAAATAACCAGCCGGAACATCGCGCACACAACGGATGCGATATTTGGTATTTATCTGATTATCATATCTTCCAGGGCATGTAATTAAATCAGTTTTTACAAAACCATAACGGACATTTGGATTGCTAAAATAAGTACAACATGCTACACCACCTGTGTAATCCACCCAATCACCAGACTCATTCTTTTCTACAAATATACCAGCTGCATTCATTGCCGAAAGCTCAACCAAGTTTGGAACACGCCAGCCATAATTATAACCGCCTTCAACATAAGATTGACACGGATCTATCTTCGTATAAGTAAGTTTATTATAGTCATCACCTCTGTCAGTAGCACCCTGATAACCAATTAGCTCACCCAAAGTAGAAGTAACATATTCACCATTATCGTCTTTCAAATAATCACTTGATATAAAAATACCCTCGGAGAAAGAATTCGCCGTACCGTTTTCGTTATGTCGTCCTAGTGGCTCATGTATTGGTTGACGATACAAGTCATCTACTAAACGATTTTTAAACTTCAGCACGATATGTATATTATCTTTAGCATCAATTTTTTCAAAGGTTGAAGCTGAAACAATATCTTCTAAACTACTGATATCCTGAGTCTCATTGATAGCTGGTAAGACACGCACACAACGGATGGGTAACTTCTCTCCATAACTACTGCTAATACCACTATATGAACCTTTTTCTACTGCCCAATAGCATCTTTTATCGGAAGCGCTGCTAGTAAAATAAAGCGATCCATATCCTATGTAGCTGGAAGGGTAACCATTCATTGTCATATCATTTTTGTCTCCGCTGTAGAGACGTGCGGTAGATGATATAACATTGGCTGCAATACCCATACGGATATATTCATTCAAAGAAGCAAGATGCCAACGAATTTCATTGGGATCAATCATGCCATCACCATCTAAATCACGATTACGGGAGAGACAAGCAGAGTAAGCTCTTTGTAATTTATAGGCGTTTCCCCTGCCATCATTACCATCTAATTTATGAGTACTTATTGTTGAACCTACCGTTTTTAACCATCCGTTTTGAGTTAAATTCAAATAGGAATCCCACGAACCATAATTATTATCTGCAGTTTGATGACCTAATAAATGAATTTGATTATTCCGACCATCAGAATCATCCAATGTGACACCATACGGAAGGGACGGTAATCCGAATTCAAATGTCAACGGCATTTCGTTATAAGTTTCAATGCCGAAACCATTAAGATTTAGCGAACGTGAATTATAAAATGTTTGCATAGAAAGTTGCGTAATATAAGAATATACTTCACTATATGAACTATTTCCATCATCTGAGACATCTGTACTCATGGATATTATCATTTCACGGGGAATTTTGTTTGTAAATACATTCCATGTAGTAACTTTCGCACCCGTTAAAGGATGTTTGTAATAATAGTATTCATCTACAAATGCTGTGAAGCGTGCAACGTAACTGCTTCCAGATTCACTTATGGTTATTCCTTTGCCTGTAAAGAAATCCACATTTTCGGTTCCACCTTCTTTAAAATCATCGGTTGACACAGATTCTCCTTTGTATATTTTCTTTACAACATTGCCCATAGCTACGATTACATCATACGCGTCCATCAAATATTTACTGTCTTCAGTTACATTTTCATTCGAAGTACCATATACACTTGCTGCTCCATTCTTCAGGTCGCTTACATCAACTCTGCTCCACAAAGGGACACCTGGATATTCTGATATATCAGTATCATTTTGCGGCAGGAATTCTATCCATTTATAATCGAATCCTTTAGTTCCTTCTTCGTTACCATCAAGTACTTGTTTTTTTTCATTTTCAACAGATGAAGAAGATCGTTTCGCATCAGCATATATTTTATATGGCCATAGAGTACCACGTTTGTTGCGTGTTGAGTATTTTCCTTCTTCTTCTCCATTATAATCCATTGCTTCAGATTGGATAATAAGTATCAGTTGGTTGGAAATGGCGTTTTCAATTTGTTCATCAGCTTGGTCGTTGTATTCTCCTATTTGTTCAGATACAGTATTGGCTATAGCTGTAAGATTGTATTCCAGGAAAACTTGTTCGTAGTGCGCATCTAACTCGTACGAATAATGTGTTTGACTATAGTCGTAAATTTGTCCTTCAGCTCCTTGTTGATATTCTTCATCTTCTTTTTTAGCTTCAACCACAATTTTGTCTACGCCTTTTACATTTACCGTATATGTATAACTTGTATTCCTTTCTACGGAAAAATTTCCATTAGATCCAGAATTACTAAAATCTCCTAAATGAATTGTATAACTAACATTACCTGTGTAATTATTTTTCGTATCAGAATAAGTACCATTTAATACTACAAAAGTACTATACTGCGGTGCGTTTACCCAAGTTTTCTCTTCAGCGGTAGCACCAGTGCTTCCTTTCCATACATCGCGGTCTTGATACTCCATGGACTTATTGTCATCCTTCGCACTTTCAACAACATCATACATGTTTTCAGGCATGTAGAAACTAAATGAATAATAACCATCATAAACAGAAGGCACATTGGTCGATGCAAAGTTTATGAAATCATCTTCCGAAACAGAAGCATTGACAACTTTCTTATCATTACTCAACAGCGTATTTGTAGGCACATTGTAAACTTGATAAGTAGTGGGGGTAAAAGTGCCTTGTGCGTCAGATACTGTTTCAGGAATTTTAAATGTGATACGTGCCATGGTACGCCGTAACGAGATAGCTGGAGAAAGATTAGCCCCCTCTATATCAGTTACGCCATTGCTTGTCGTAAAGACAATTGCATCCTGACATCCGGTCAAAAGCATCTGTGAAGGTGCATCTATTTGAAAAGGTGTCACGTCATCAACCGCCAAGTTGGTAGAGAGAGAGATGACAGCCTCCTTCATGTCCTCATACGAGGTATTCTCTATATCTACCGATGGAGTTTGCCAATATCCCCCGCCAGCATTGGCTATTGCAATCAATTTACGTGTACCACTGGTCGTCTCAAAAGTTGCATTGTACAAGTGGCCGTTATCAGTAGTTGAAGTTTTTGTTAGTTTTATCTCATCACTTGCTATATTGCCTGTGTAATTCAAACTTTCCATATAATTACCTTGGACGTCGTATACAAAAATACGCAAGCGAGTTATATCAGAAAGAGTGTTGTCAGCACGAGTATTCACTACCACATCTGCATCAGCTTTATAACCTATTTTAAGCGAAACAGTTACTGGCTTTCCTTCCACGACATTACTTGTTTTTATCAAGTCATCATCTATACAGCTTGTCAAAACATATAAGACCAGCAAACCAATAGACAGTGTATGTAGTATTCCCTTCATATTCATATCCTCCTTTGCTTTAATTAAATTCTACGCTCATTTCTTTCTCATCCCATGCATCCACCTGGATATTCATCGTAGGTTCTGTAGGCTGCCATTGCAAAGTTGCAGTAACAGTATAGACTGTATTGCGGTAGATATTATAATCTTCCACAACGCCATCATCATTCGCATCATCACCGATAGCAATGGTATATGTATTTTCTGTAGCATTATCACCGTAAGTCAGTGTGAATGTAAAATACAAATTCCCTTCGGTTGTGTTGTCCTGATATAGCATTTCAGGGAAATAGACCATGTCGCTGGAATATGGAGAATCCGAACCAACAGTTGAAGAGGCAGTAGAAGAGAGCAATGTCTTTGAATAATTGATTCCATTGATAACCGTACCATTTTCCCACAATGTGTATGAATCAGGACGGCTTCCATGTAAGGATACATTACTAACTGTAACGTTTGCATTATCAGTTATCGTATTGTCCTTTTTTACAATCAGTTGTACTTTTGCTACGCAACGAACCAGTTTTACATCTGCTATTTCGATATTATCTCCCGGCTTGATGTACTGGGCACTTGGATTAGCTATCATCAGAATAGGTTTTTTACTCCAATCTTCCGTATCTGGAGTGGAAGCAACAATACATTCTTTCAATTGTGCTTCTGTCAAATCAGTGCTGTTCAAATAGTAGTATAAAGAAGTTGGGGTTGCATTATTATATATGTTATATCCCTCTTCATTTGCTATAAAGTAGAACCTACAATTTCCTCCGGAGAAGTTCTGAAGTTCCTGGGTTATATCATAATAAGTGTTAGGACTCGAACCCTTTACTTCCCATTTTGCAATATCATCATGGGAATAAAACTTATTACAAATCAAGCCTGAAGCATCAAAAACAATGATACGCAATGTCTTGATATATTCATCATAACCATTATCAGGATTTATTGTCACCCCTCTCATCGTAATGGAAAGCGTGGACTTTCCCGACATATCTGTTTCCTCCAACACCGAGTCGTAGATACAACTGGTCAGGCTGCCTGCCGACAGGAGGGCAAGCAGCGGGAAGAAAAACCAGTAATATATAGATTGTTTGTTTATCATCATTCTTTCGTATTTAGTATAAACAACTTGTTATTATAATTCGATATCCTTATCAATCAGTGTCCATCCATTGATGATGATCGTGATAGCCGACCATGGATCATCTGGTGTTGGGCCGGGATCAATAGGACCAGGTCCGTCGGGGTCATCGGGACCGCCTGGATTATCGGGACCATCGGGGTTATCAGGATTATCAGGTTCATCCGGATCGCCGGGTTCTCCTGGACCATCAGGTTCATCCGGATCGCCGGGTTCTCCTGGACCATCAGGTTCATCCGGATCACCGGGTTCTCCTGGGCCATCCGGTTCGTCAGGATCACCGGGTTCGTCAGGGTCATCCGGGTCTTCTGGCTCATCCTCATGTTCACACTCGAAGAAGAGTTCTATCAGATAGCGGTCTTCACGATCGAGTGCTTCTTGCGTCTGGTATTGTTCCAAACGGGTAATGAGGTCCATCAGGCTGTGATCATACACCACTTTATCATCCTGTCGGATTACCAGACGAGCTACTTCATTATCTTTCATCAGTCGCAATTGAGAAAAGTCGGCTACATAGGTATATTCCTGTTCAGTAGGATAGACTTCCATTTCGCCATGAAACAAGGGGTTGTACCACTCGGCAAAACGTCCGGGCAGGTAGGTCACTTCTTGCTTCTCTACCACATTATTTTGGAAATCGTGTGTCGCATTGTTGTCTATCAGGGTTGCTGTAATGCTCTTCGCATGTTCCGGACGCACGCAGCAGCTGTCTTTCGTTCCTTTCACACGCCAACGTACCACCACACGCACATCGTTGCGGTTCTTCATCAAGTCGATGGGAACGACCTGGTCTGTACCTTCCACCACCGTTACTTTTTCGGGGGTATAGCCGTGGAACAACGAATCCGTCAGCATCTCAATCTGGTTGTCGCCTTGCGAAGTTTGCAGTAATGTCATCCGCCCGTCTTCCAGCAAATGTCCTTCTTCAGCACAGTTGTGCACGGTTTCATCCTCATAATGGTTTCCCCAGACAACAAACTGGTAGTCGCCGGCGGGCAGTTCAATTTCTTTCGTATAGTTTTCGGCAAATTGGGGAGCGGCCTCTTCGGTGATCTGTTGCAGAAACTGGCCGGCTCCATCGAACACGAACACATCCACCTTGCGTACTTGTTCATTGAACAGGTCGATATACTGTCCATTTTCTTGCGTATTATGCATGGTATAGGTCAAGGCCAGACGGAGAGTTCCGGTGGTCGGGTCGGGATCGGGATCAGGATCTGGGTCGGGATCCACCTTGATAGGACAGTCCGACAGGTCGTCCTTGATACACCCCGTCAGGCAGCCTGCCGATAGCAGCAGTCCGAGGAATAATAGGAATAGCTGATGTGTCTTGTTCATTGTTTCTTTCTTTTATGAATTAAATAGTTTGGTGATATACCGGTAAGTAGCCGGACTCATCCAGTCCGGCCACCTGCGGGTTATTGAGGTTATTGAAGATCAATTTCACGGTTAATGAAATTCCAAGGCATTACAGACAATGTGATAGCCACGTTAGTTTTTGGAGTAAGAGGTTGTTCCGAATCAATAGTCGGTTCTTTCGGATCACCCGGTAAAGTGATGCCTGTAATTTCCAGGTTGTACCATGTATTGCGATATATAGGAGCAATAGCATCATTAGCCTCTTCCTGACCAATCCAAATCGGACCGAACCAGCATTCACCATTTCCATATGGATCAGATAGCTTTTCTACGCCTTCAGGGTATTTACCTTCATTTCCATCGCCTGTTTGGAAGTCCTCTAAATCTTTTTTCATAAGATAATTTCCAGCCAACTCTCCTTGTTTTACTACATAAAATGTTAATTCGTCGCCTGATCCTTCAACATATTTATTACTCGTTAATCCGTTTAATGGATCATTACAATTAACTACGTTTGTAGGTTTGAATGTAGTTTTCAACGTAAGATAAGTCGTATTTTTCTGAAGATAATTATCTGCTATCGCATGCAAATTTTCCAGACAATATGCTGGAGCAGCAGCAGTGTGATCACCTGTAGTTGCAACATCAACTCCTTTTACAGTATAACTCCAAGCATTATCAGGAATTTCTTTTATTGTACTCTGAGCCATACGATAAGCCTTAGTTGCTCCCCCGTTCAGATTAAACTTGGTGTCGGATATTTTTCCTCCAGCTGCGTTATTATTATCACTAGTCAACTTAGGATCAGCACAAGTCATCGTAACCTTGGCAGCTACACGCTCTACATTGATCGTGAAGTTATTTGTCGCAGCATCAGTTCCCTCCAATGCCTCTTTTTCCGTGATACCATCTGCTATATCGAACGTTTCTTTCTTTACACTGGCCATCAAGAAGCTTTCAGAACCAGCAGTAGTTTTGGCAAACTCTTCTGCTCCAATTGCAACTCCGGTGTTGAAATACTCGGAAACAGTATTTGATGTTGTAGGGGCTGTTGTTGGATTCACTACAACATAGAAATCGTGTGGGCCAGGCGTCGTTTGTAGGACATATTTGTTGGATCCATCAGCCACAGAACTAACAACCTGACTGATTGTATTGCCATCGGCCAGGATTACATAAGCCTTATTAATTTTCTGTTCGCTAGGTGTACTCTCTTCTGTTGCTCTTGTTTGAGTCTTACTGAAATCAATGGTAAACCCTACATACGTAGTCCCTTCATTCTGTGCTCCATTGGAGTCACCCCCTTCTACTAAATCATTTTCTGTACAGGCAGCGAGGCCCAGCCCCATGGCTGCCATAAAAAATAGTTTACTTAGTTTCATAGAAATAAAATCTGATTATTAAATTATTACTCATTCCTTGTTGCAGACAGTTATTTTGCAGCTGTCTCTTTAAGTACCTCGCCCAGTGCCACTACTTCTTCCCCTTCGTGGCAGTTGGGGCAGTTCGTCATATAGCCCCGTATTTCCAGGTGTCCGTTCACCATCCAGTCGGCAAACGGTACTTCCGCCCAGTAAGGGACGGTCTGTTCCTTCCCGTTCTCACGCCAGAGGTGCACGGTGCCTGCTGCTTCTTCCCAAGTACCCAGTGCCTGTTTACGCTCCGTCACCCGGAAACGTACCCGGCCCTCGATCACCACCGGCTGCAAGGCCGCTTCCTGCGAACCATCCGCCGAAACAATAACCGGCACGAGGCGCAATGCCTGCTGAATCTTGAGACGCATCTTATCCAGCCGGATATCCACCTTTACCCGGACGTTCTCTCCCTGCTTCACCACCGAAGGGGTACCCCAATCCACTTGCTCCAAGAAACGGGTCTGTCCCGAAGCCGCCGTACAGACAATCAGCATCCAGCCGAAAAGCATGATCATTCGTTTCATACGCGTCCTCCTTCCTTTATTTAATCACATAAATGAGCGAGATGGCCGCTTTGGTCACACCCAGGTAATTCTTATTGCCCTGGCCCTGCCATTCTCCGCAGTGAACACATTCATACTGATCATAGTGTGCACGGACATAGCCCACGCCCACCGAAGCCTCCATACTCCAGCGGTTGCTCAGCAGCCACTGATATCCATAAGAGATACCGCCCCCGGCATACCAGCCTTCGTAGCGGTAGTTTTCCAGATTCTTCCACAACCCGAACGGCATTTTGATACCGCCCCAGTTATACTGGCCACCCATCAGGTGCAATCCCAGGAAATGCCCGTTGAAACGCTCGCAAAACCAATAGCGGGCTTCGGGTTGCGCCAGCCAGTGCTTCCATTTCTTGTTATCACTGAAAGTCCACCCGTTGTAGTTGGCAGACAGATCCAGACTCCACTGGGGAGCCAGTCCGATTTCGGTTCCCAAATTGACGGTTGCCGTGGCATCATACAGCAAATTCGTCTTGAGAGCCACCTTTTGAGCCGACAAGTGCATACCTGCCAACATAAAAAGCATACAAATGATGATTCTAACGTCTTTCATAACCACACTTTGGTATATTTTGAGTTTGTAAGATTGTCAGTTATCGCGTATATCGCTTGTTGGTATCCTCACTCCACCGGGACGAACTCCAGGTCGCCACCCTCGCCTCCTTCGGGATTCTGGTTATCCCCGCCGGTTGTATCGCCCTCTTCCTTTTTCTTGCGGGCTTCCTTTTGCGCCTGGCTCTGCTTGTAGCTGGTCTTGTAGTTGGCAATGACGCGGTTCATCTCGTTGATGATCGAAACGCAAAGCTCCTTGTCCCCCTCTTCCGTCGCCATCAGGGCTGAAGCATACACCAGCGTGCAGATATCCTGATACATGCTGTCGGTTTTCTTGCGCACCTCTACCGTCTTTTCGCCTTCATCCATTGCGTTCTCTTCCGCCCGTCTGTTTTTCGCCTGGTCAAACGCGTTGTTGGTCGTTTCGAGGCTGGCGAGCGTAGGCTCCAGATTCAAAGCCGTTACCGCTTCGGTGTTCTCCTCTTTCCGCAAGTCGCCCAGCAAACCTTTAATCAAAGCCGTCTCAGCATCATCCGCCTGATTTTGGATTCCTTTATACGGACGGAGCACGACATCCAGCCGTTGGGCAGCCGCCTTAGTAGCCGCTTTCGAAGAAGCCAGCGCATTTGCCACCAGGAAAAACAGCATTGACAACAAGCGGTCACGTTCAGCCTCTTCCTCGTCCATGGTAATCGTCAAAGTACTAGCGAGACTATGTTTCTCTTTTTTAATGCAAGAAGGGATATTTGACAGTTTTTTCTTTCAGCTCGTTACAAAAGTAGTGTTTCCGAAAAAATTATGCTTTTGTTATCAGACAAAACCACCGTTACCATAAAAACAGTTTCTTTGTCACCAAACAAAAGCATGCCAGTAGTAAAAACAATCTTTTTGCCACCAGACAAAACCACTGTTGATATAAAAACAGTCCTTTTGTTGCCTGACAAAACCATTGTGATTGTAAAAACGCACCTTTCATTGGCCTATGGAAGTTCAATTTTTTAGAAAATGGTTCTTTTATTCGCCAACAGAAGCTTAAAATAAGAAATAACACAACTTTTGTTGCCTGCATAAAGTGATGAAAAAATCATTGTATCGCCAAAGAGTTTGTTTTTTTAAGGATAATGTAGTTTATAACAATTCTATAACAGATTTATTATGAGTAATATTACAAAAATAGAAGGAAGTTCTTGCCAACGGTATAGCAATGCCTTGCATGTGGGTTTTCACCAACACATATTGGTTATTTTTGAGACACTTTTGAGTGATGTGCTGGCTAAACTGCACATTTCGGTAGATCTTTTGAATAGCTATAAAAAATCAATTGATCAGGAATCAGAATTAAATAGAAAGAGTCTCGCTAGAACTCCTACTTTATCAATGCTGCTACAAAAGTAGGAAATATTTTACCATTTCCAATCTTTTCTATACAAATATTTTCACAATCAACATTTTTCTTCTTTTATTTTTGTATATTTGGCATGAGGCTGAATTGTGGTGATGAATTGATCAGAAATGTCGGGCCAGCCCGATTTTGTTTCACACTAAACGATACGATTATGAAGTCTCCTGTCTTATCTCTTTATTATCTGCTACTGGCGATCTTCTTATTCGCCGGATGTCCCATTGAACAATTAATAGCACAAATGAATACGGATACGACCCGGTATATTACCATCGAAGGATTGGTGCGCGACCAGAATGACCGCAAAAGGCTTGAGTTCGTTCATGTCACCGTGCCGGGTACGCCAATCGGAACCGTAACCAATAGTGAAGGCGTTTTCTCTATCAAGATCAAGCGATCCTTGCAGGCAAAGCATATCCTCTTCACCCATGTAGGGTATCAGAACTACCGGATTCCGATTGATACGCTCAACCAATCGGGATTGAAAATCAATTTGGCTCCTACCACCCGACAACTCAGCGACCTGATTGTACGAGGCGGAGATGCCCGTTTCATCGTTGAAGAAGCCATGCAACGGGTAAGCAGCAATTATGCCCAGTCTGCCACCCTGCAAACGGGATTCTACCGGGAGACAGCCCAGAAAAGAAGACGTTATATCTCCATTTCGGAAGCAGTAATCGACGTCTATAAAACAGCTTATACGCAGAAAGACATTGATCACGACCGGGTACAGGTACTGAAAGGAAGAAAACTGCTGAGCCCGAAGCCGGGCGATACACTGGTGGTCAAGTTGCTGGGTGGCCCCAACCTACCGGTGTTTGTCGATATAGCTAAAAATCCGGATTTAGTACTCGATCCGCTTGTTATGCCTTGTTATGCCTTTGAGATGCAGGAAATCACTTGGCTAAATGAGCGGCCGCATTATGTGATCCGTTTCTATCCGCAAGTAGTCTTGTCGTTTGCCCTATATGAAGGCTTGCTATACATTGACCAAGAACGGCTGTCGATCAGTCGGGCCGAGTTCAACCTCGACATGAGCGACCAGGGTAAAGCTACCGAAGCCATTCTGCGGAAAAAGCCGTTCGGCCTCCGCTTCAAACCCATGGAAGTGTCTTTCTTAGTCACTTACCGGGAACACGAAGGACATTCCTATATAAATTATGTACGTAATGAAATCCGTTTCAAATGCGACTGGAAACGACGGCTGTTCTCGACCACCTACACCATCGTCTCTGAAATGGTAGCGACCGACAACCGGCCGGCCACGGGAAATATTCCGTACAAAGCCTCTTTCAAGTCGAATCATTCGCTTTCCGACCGGGTAAAAGACTTTGCTGACGAGGAATTCTGGGGAGATTATAACATCATCGAGCCGACCGAATCGCTGGAGAATGCTGTCCACAAACTCAAAAAGCAGCAGGAACGGGCTGCCCGTCCGTAATCCAGGATAGATTAGCTTTGTGAGACACTATGTAACCATGTAGTTCGGGATGCTTTGCGTCGGATTCGTGCAAGATTCCTTTGTTTTTTATTCGCGATCATCTGACAAACCTGCATCCATATCCTGCGGATTGCGTCGCGTGTCCCACAAGGCTACCACATAAACCGCATCCTCCTCTTCGGATACCCGATAAATCAATTTATAGTGATTATGTACTACAAGGCTGCGATACTCTTTGGATGAGCCAGACAAAAAACATTCTACTTTCCCCATATATGGAAATGCAGCCAATCGACTGTCATAATCCCAAATATGCACAAAAAAACGTTTCGCAACCTTCTCTCCAAACCTAACCAATCCATCAAGAAAGGCTATTTCAATATCATTTTGTACAGACTCCTGCCAAATTACTCTCATAAGAAAGGATATTTACGCTTCATTGATTCAAAAAACACACTACCCGGAGTGCCTTTTCCAGCTTCCGACAATTCTATTTTTTGTTTCAACTCCTCTACCGTATATTGCAGAGAAGGCGATTCGAAATCAGCATCTACACTCTTGCCTCTCCAGGCATCCACTACATCTTTCAGCTGCTGGAGTAATTCCCTGCTATCGGTCTCCACCACCTGGCGAATGATTTCCATCCGTTCCATTTCAAGTTCTGTTGATTCCATATAGACCTCCTTTGATATTTACGATCCGTTACTTCGCAAAAGTAACTTTATTTTCCGTATTTCCCAATATGCCCTTTTACATCATTGGTTATACATTTCTTTATAATAGAAATCCAGAATATCCATCAGCATATCATAGGCATTCTTGGCCGGACTGTCCGGATTCCGGTGAATGGCTTCCAGATAATTATTCAGGGCTTGCCGGTTGTCTCCTTTTTTCCGCCAGGCATTTCCCAATAAATAATAGGCCTCATCACTATCCGGGTACTCTTGTATATAAGCGTTCAATCGTTGAATGGCGGCATCTACCTTGCCAGCATAAATCAGATTCTTTATTTCTTCCATACTTGTGTCAGCTTTTAAATAACTACGTACAAATGTATAAAAAAAGAAGGCAATTTGTTTTATTTAAAGATTATCTTGTACATTTGCAGCCGATTCCAATCAGAAATAAAACAATTATGCAAAAGAATCTGGTAATAGTGGAGTCTCCGGCCAAGGCAAAAACCATTGAAAAGTTCTTGGGTAAAGACTACAAGGTATTGTCGAGCTACGGACACATCCGCGACTTGAAAACGAAACAGTTCAGTATTGATATCGAGCACAATTACGCTCCGCAATACGAAATTCCGGCCGATAAAAAGAAGCTGGTTTCCGAACTCAAGGCTGAATCGAAAGCCGCCGAAATGGTATGGCTCGCATCCGATGAGGACCGCGAAGGAGAAGCCATATCGTGGCATTTATATGAAGTTTTGGGATTAAAACCTGAAAACACGCGCCGTATCGTTTTCCACGAGATTACCAAGACAGCTATCTTACATGCTATTGAAACGCCACGCAGCATCGATATGAATCTGGTCAACGCCCAACAGGCGCGCCGTGTATTGGATCGTATCGTCGGCTTCCAGCTTTCTCCGATCTTGTGGAGAAAAGTCAAGCCCGCCTTATCTGCCGGCCGTGTGCAATCGGTAGCAGTCCGGCTGATCGTGGAACGAGAACGTGAAATTCAGGACTTCGTATCCGAAGCAGCTTATCGGGTAACAGCTAATTTCATCCTTCCTGACGGTAAGACAATATTAAAAGCAGAATTAAACCGTCGCCTGAAAACAAAGGAAGAAGCACAGGCTTTTCTGGAGGCTTGCCAACAGGCAACATTTACGATTGATGATATCAGTAAGAAACCGGTACGTAAGTCTCCGGCTCCTCCGTTCACTACATCAACTTTGCAACAGGAAGCAGCCCGTAAATTGGGGTATTCGGTTTCTCAAACCATGATGATCGCCCAGCGGTTGTATGAATCGGGATTCATTACTTACATGCGTACGGACTCATTCAACTTAAGTGACCTGGCATTGGGCACAGCCAAAGAAGCTATTTTGGAATCATACGGAGAAAAATATTACAAGTTCCGTCAATATCATACGAAGAGTAAAGGAGCGCAGGAAGCTCACGAAGCCATCCGTCCGACCTATATTGCCAAGGCAGAAATCGACGGTACAGCTCAGGAACGTAAATTATATGATTTGATCCGTAAACGGACCATCGCTTGCCAGATGGCCGATGCCGAACTGGAACGGACAACCATCTCTGTAGATATAAGCGGCTTGAAAGAGAAATTCGTCGCTACGGGAGAAGTCGTTGTATTCGACGGATTCTTACAAGTTTATCACGAAAGTACGGATGATGACCAGGAAAAGGAACAAGGAAACACCTTACTGCCTGTTGTCCATCTGCAAGATGCCTTGCAACTGAAAGAGGCGACTGCCACGGAACGTTTCACCCAGCGTCCGGCTCGTTATACAGAAGCTACGTTGGTCCGTCGTTTGGAAGAACTGGGTATTGGCCGTCCTTCTACGTATGCGCCCACCATCCAGACCATTCAGAACCGGGAATATGTTGTAAAAGGAGATAAAGAAGGAACTGAACGTGCATTTACCATCCTGACATTAAACAAGAAAGGAATTCAGGAAAGCAGCAAGACCGAAATGGTAGGAGCCGACCGGAACAAGTTAATGCCTACCGATATCGGCATTGTGGTGAATGACTTCCTGATGGAATATTTCCAATTAGTCATGGACTACAACTTTACCGCCAAAGTAGAAAAAGAATTCGATGCCATTGCCGAAGGTGAAGAGAACTGGACGAAAGTCATTGATAACTTCTACAAGGTATTCCACCCGATTGTTGAACAGACTTCGGCCATTCGTACAGAACATAAAGAGGGCGAACGCCAATTAGGTATTGATCCGAAAAGCGGGAAACCTGTTTTCGTCAAGATCGGCCGCTTCGGTCCGGTTGCCCAGATCGGTGAATCCAATCCGGAAAAAGACAACGAAAAGCCTCAGTTCGCTACCTTGCTAAAAGGTCAGTCTATTGAGACGATCACCTTGGAAGAGGCCTTGAAGTTGTTTGAGTTGCCTCGTACGGTTGGAGAATACGAAGGAAAAGTTGTTGTGGCAGCCATTGGCCGGTTTGGTCCATTTATCCGTCATGACGGGAAGTTCGTTTCCATTCCGAAAGACAAGAATCCAATCTCCATCACGTTGGATGAAGCGATCGAATTGATCCAGCAAAAGCGCGAGAAAGACGAGAACCGCTTCATCAAGAAGTTTGAAGAAGATCCTGAACTGGAAATCCTGAACGGACGTTATGGCCCTTATATTGCCTACAAGGGCAAAAACTACCGAATACCGAAAACGGGTTATACACCTGCCGAGATGACCTTGGCCGATTGTATGAAGCTGGTCAGTGAAGCAGATCAGAAACCGGCAACAAAGAAACGGGTTACACGGAAGAAAGCGGAATAAGGTTTTCTATCAGATACAAAAAAGCCCTCGGATTTAGGAAGTGTAAATCCGAGGGCTTTCTTATGATCTGCCATGAAGGTATTACATCATACCTTCATTTCCACCTCCATTATTACTATCTACATCGTCATTGCTGATACCACGTTTTACTTTCTTGATAGCATCTTTCAAAGTACCGAAACGATAAGTCACACTGATGCGGAAATCGCGTGCCCGCATATAATTGACCGTTGTCATGTCAAATGCCGGGTCTTCGGTTGTACTTTCCATTTTAATGGTCTTCCAGAACGGATTACGGCATGTCAACGAAACGGTCAGTTTCTTCTTCAAGAAGCTCTTGTTGATGGCAAAGTCGGTAAAGTACATCGGAGAACGTTTTCCCTGCAAAGAAATTCTCGGCGAGAAGTAACCACCACGCAAGTCTACCCGGAAATCTTTCGGTAAATTGAACTGAACACCGGTGAACATACGTCCGCTAAAGCCAGTATTTCCCAAAGCCATTTCCGAACTGGACAAATCAGAATAATCAGCACCTCCGTTAAACATGATCCGCAACAAAGGTATCGGTGTATAGCTGGCATACAGAGAAAGGCCAACCCGCTTACTCTTACCGATATTGTCGTAGGTCGTTTCTGACACTCCATTGTTCATCTTGACAATCTGTTCGATAGCATTATTCTCAAAGCGATAACTCAAATTGGCATTGAAATTGAACTTGGAATTAAAGAAGCTATAATTCATGTGCAAACGGTTACTCTTTTCCGGATCCAAGTTCGGATTACCATAACTGATATTTTCAGGGTCGGTTGTATTCACGTATGGATTCAAGTTCCAAATGCTCGGACGACGGATACGCATGTTATAACCCACCCGGATTTGCTGCGCCATATCGATCTGGTAAGACAAGGTCAAGTTCGGTACTACATTAAAATAACTGGTACTAAAATCCATATCTGGCTCGTAGGCAAAATGAGCATTCAAAGAAGTTCCTTCGGCACGGGCTCCTGCCTTGATACCCAATTTATCGACCTTCAACGTATAACCCAAATAAGCGGAATAGATATGCTGGTTATGACGGAAATCACTGTTCGCATCATATTCCGGATCCCAAACATTCGTAGAATCGTTATAATACTGCCGCAATGTCTCACTATCACTCTGACGGAAAATATATTTAGCTCCTACTTCCAAGGTATGATCTTTCCACAAAGGAGTTGTATAATCGATCTGCGCTGTATGTTCAGCAGAGGCAGCATCGTTGATATCCCAACGTGGATACAAATCATCCTGCGGATAATTACCTTCTATATTTTCCAGATCGGTATAACTTTCGTTATTGTTCGGTGTATGACTAAAACGATAAGAGAACGTCAGTAACTCATCCTTCTTATGCGTAGAATGCTGATAATCGACATTGACATCTGTTGAACCGAAAACGGAAGTAGAACTACTGTTTCGGTCAAATCCATACACGAAATTGGAAAGATCACTGCCATCCATCATCGTCACATCATATTCCGTCTTGTTGGTCGCATCACCGCGGAACAAGTTTACACCCACACTCAGCAAATTCAACGAGTCGATCTCATAACTTCCTTCCAAATAACCAAACTGGAAAGGTCCTTGTCGTTTGCTACGTCCATACTGGTTTAATAAAGTAGCCGGATTCGTTCCGGATGCATAAGTCTCACGAATGGAATAGGATTCACTCCAAGGCGAATTCTCATGATTATATTTATAATTCCCTGTAAGACCGAACTTACCGAATTTAGCCGATACATACGCTCCGGCGCCCATACGTCCTAATACACTGGCATCCGCATTGATAGAAGCCGTATAACCTTCCAATACATTCCGGGTCGTGATAATATTAATGATACCACCAACACCTTCTGCGTCATATTTAGCGCCCGGATCAGTAATCACCTCTATATCCTTCACCGAGTTGGCCGGCATACTTTTCAATACATCAGCCGGATTGTTATTCATCATATTGGAAGGCTTTCCATTCACATAAATCTTGAAGTTGGTTGATCCTTGCAACTGGATTTCATCATTACCATCTACCGTAATCATTGGAACCTTACGCAACATATCCAATGTATTACTGGTCTGTGCTTCCGGATCTTCATCCAAACTATACGTCAATTTGTCCAGTTCCACTTTCACCAGTTTCCTTTGGGCTGTCACCGTTACTTCTCCTAGCTGTTTACTGTCATCATGCATATAGAGAATGCCTAAATCCAGAACTTTCTTTTTAGCTGAAAGTGTAAAATTCTTTTTGGTAGGTACTTTGCCAATCGATTGCAAAGAAAGAATATACTTTCCTGCATTCTTCAGGTCTGTCTCAAATTTTCCATCGATATCACAAGCCAACAGCTTCAGCGATTTCTGAGGAGCCGCAGAAGAGGCAATACTTATTGTCGCATAAGGAACTGTTTCATTACTTAAAGAATCGATTACTTGGCCTTTGATCACAAATTCACCCGACGTCTGGGCTTGTACTTTTAATGGTAAAGATATCAACAACAAACACAATAAAGCAAAAAAACTACATTTCATACCGTTTTACACATTTTATGATTAGAATTATAAGTTAGTCAATAGTTGCACAAAAGTAGTAGAATAAAGGACACAATATTATCCGATCCTTTTTAAAGAAGACTAAAAAATGTATTAGCCTGTTTTTAGCTTGTCTGCTCAAACGGACATAAGCCACTTTTCATTACTTTTGCCTTGAATTAAAACATGTTGGATTCATAACAGGAATTTTATGCCTCTATTCTTTCTCATTCTGGCCGCTTTATACTTGATTGGAAACGGCTATATTTATCTCCGGAGCTGGGAAATATTACATACGTTCCCGCTTATCTGGAAATGGATCTTCTCTGTAGGTTATTGGGCAGGAACCTTCTCTTTCTTTTATATTTTCGGACATCGGGAGTTACCCGACTTCAATCCCTTCCTGCATATATTGTATTACATCGGAACAGGTTGGCTGATCTTTACCTTATACATGGTACTACTGCTTTTATCCACCGATTTACTTCGAGTTTTCAACATTTGTTTCAACTACCGGTTCATAACCTGTCTTGGTCTGACTATCTTATTATTAACCAGTGGATATATTCATTATTCACATCCCAAGAAGGAAGTTATCAACATAGATATTAACAAGGAAATAACCGGGAAAAAGCAAATACGAGTGGCAGCCATCAGCGATATTCACATCGGATACGGGACAACCAAAGAACGGCTTCAGCGGTATGTACGGATGATCCAGGCTGAAAAACCGGATTTAATCCTTATTTCCGGAGATTTAATCGACAGTAACTTAAAGCCCATACGGGAACAACACTTAGAACAGGAGCTTAATCAGTTACAAGCGCCGTTAGGTGTATTTATGATTCCGGGAAACCATGAATACATCAGCGGTATTGGGAAAAGTCGTACCTTCATTCAACAGCAAACATCCATCCAATGGTTGCAAGATTCGGTTGTAACCCTGGCGAACGGGATTCAATTGATCGGACGGGACGACCGGCATAATCCGAGAAGAAAGTCAATTGCCCAACTGACGGATACCTTATCATCCAACCGCCCTTTATTCTTGCTCGATCATCAGCCATACCAGTTGGACGAATCGGCGCAAGCAAATATTGATTTACAATTCAGCGGACACACGCACAACGGACAAGTATGGCCATTGAACCTGATCACCGGTCATCTGTTTGAAGTAAGTCACGGATATAAACAAAAAGGAAATACGCATATTTATGTTTCTTCAGGACTTTCTCTTTGGGGACCACCTTTCCGGATCGGAACTCGCAGTGAAATGGTTATCTTTGACATCAATTTCCAATAAACGATTTTACGTATGAAAGTATTTATCCAGTCGATCGTAGCACAGCTATTACTGAATCCTTATATTTACTGGCGAGGCCATCAGGCTTTACCGCGGCAGAAGAAGTGGCAGGTTACTTATTTTCTGTTATTCCTGTTCGAAATCTGCCTGTACTTGTTCGGATTCTTTTTCCGAAAAGATTTACCGGATTCGGTATTCATTCCCATTATGAATATCTGTAATACCTGGTATATCGGAAGTATCTATATTACGTTAGGTCTTTTATGTCTGGAAGTTATCCGCATCAGCCAGCGGAAATGGAAATGGTTACCCGGCATTATTGCCAAACATTGGGAGAAAAGCAAACGGATTCTGTTCGCTCTCTTCCTGGCAGGAACAGGCATCTTGCTATATAAAGCCCATCTTCATGTTACACATCCCATTGTGAAACATCTTTATATTGATCTACCCAAAGGCAGCAGCAGCCGCGACAGTCTGAAGATAGTCATGGTTTCAGACACACACTTCGGAGAAGTAATCGGCAAGCAACAAGCACAGAATCTAGTTCGGTTAAGCAACGAACAACAACCGGATCTGGTCGTTTTTGTTGGTGATATATTGGATTATGAATCCCGTTTTGCCGAGAATGACCATATTGAAGAAGACATGCAACAACTGATTGCTCCGTTGGGTGTCTATACGATCTACGGAAACCATGAATACCGTGCCAACCGTTTTGCCAAAGAACGCTGGATCCGTAAGTTCTCTACCTTATTAAAAGACTCGGTAGCTTCGCCTGATTCATCCTTTTACCTGATCGGACGGGACGACTTTATCCATAAGCAGCGTCTTCCTTTACATCAACTCCTGTCCGAATTGGATACCACCAAACCACTAATTGTTTTAGACCATCAGCCCTGGAGCTTCGCAGAAATGCGTATGAATCATATTGATTTGGGATTACATGGTCATACACACAACGGACAATTATGGCCTTATCCGTTATTGATGAAACTTATTTACGAGTGTCCTTATGGCTATTATAGCAAAGGAGGAACGCAACATTATGTGTCATCCGGCTTTGGTTGTGCCGGACCGGCTTATCGTGTCGGTACCCATTCTGAACTGATTGTATTGCACATCCGCTTTGTTTAGGAGGCAAGTGCATTTATGATCGGAGACCCAAGAGACAGAAAGAAATTCAATAAAAACGATCTTTCACAAACGCTACATCTTCCTGTATATCTGTCAGTTTCTGTGATTCAAAGACCAATCGGCAAGTAGAGGCGTAGCGTGCTGCGCCTCCAGCAGGCGTAAAGGATGTGCCTTCACATCCTTCACAGAAAGTTGCAGAATATGAGATAAATAGGGGCGTGTGTGAAGGGTATAAAAGAAAATCAGATATGGGTATCTTTTCCAAAATTCATGCCTATGTTTTGATCAAAACACGCCGGGAATTTATTCATTTACGCCGGCTTTTGATGCAAACACGCCGGCTTTTGGAGATACTTGAAATCGGGTGTTTTGTGACAATGAATTTTTATTTTTACTTGCTCATTTTTTATTTATTCCTAAATTTGCATATCCTGCTATTGGGACAAAACATTCTAAACAACCTTTTCTATGAAAAAGAGCGTATTTATCAATCCCTTTGTGGATCGTGGTTTCAAGATTCTGTTTGGACAGGAATCGAGTAAGGAACTGTTAATTGAGTTAATCAATGATTTGTTGGAAGGTGAGCACCATGTAGAAGACCTTTCTTATATGGATAAGGAAAATCCGAGTGAGACCACAGACGGTCGGGGTGTTATCTTTGACTTATTGTGTAAGGACTGGGACGGAACGATTTTCATTGTAGAACTTCAAAATGCCCGTCAGGATTATTTTTATGAGCGGGCATTGTATTATCTTTGTCGTATGATCGCCTCGCAAGGCGAGAAAGGTGAGTCTTGGAAGTTTAAACTCGTACCGGTTTATGGAATCTTCCTGCTGAATTTCAAGTCGGGCGAGACGGATAAAGTCCGTACCGATCTGGTGATAGCTGACCGTGAAACCGGTGAACAGAAAGGGCGTAACTTCCGAGAGATTTTCATCGAGTTTCCGTTGTTCAACAAAACGGAAGCAGAATGTAAGACGCCGTTGGATTACTGGTTATATAATTTGAAACATATGGAACAGTTGGAACATTTATCATTCAAAGGTCAGAAAGCCTTGTTTAACCGTCTGGAAGAATTGGCACGTATCGCCAATATGAACAAGAAGGAACGGGCTGAATACGAAGCTGCCCTGAAAATATACCGGGATAATGAGAATGTTATGGACTATGCTGTTAAGACGGCAGAAAAAAAAGGATTAGAGAAGGGAATAGCAATTGGTGAGGAGAGAGGTCGGGCAGAAGGTATATTAATAACCGCCCGTCTGATGAAGCAGAACGGTATTTCTTTTGAGCAAATCAAATTATGTACGGGTCTATCTGACGAGGAAATCGAGAATTTATAAAGAAAAGCATAAAAAACCGGGAGTCAAAACAGATTCCCGGTAAAAAGATCTTACCTTTCACATAGCCTCGGCTTTGGTCAGGCGTCTTTTTTAAGATGTTAAGGTCTGGTATCCGATCTCCACTGTGGAGATATTGTCATGTTGCAAACGTAGGTATTCTTTATTTTCCCAGAAACTGGAACTATACCAAAAAGCTCCTTCGATGACCGTTATGGTGAATCGAAGGGGCTTTCCTTATACATTATATAAATATCCGAAGGAAAGAATAACGGATCAGCGTTCCGTTATTTTTCTTCCGGTGTACTCAAGGTCTGTTGATAAAGAGCACGGTTGGCTAATACTTCCAAAGCCTTCTCCAAGACTTTGTCATCTTTTAGACTGGCCAGCAGCTCTCCTTTCTGATAATAATAGCGTTTGACGATTTCCGACTCAAGCATACGGGTTACTTCCTTCTTAAAACGGTCGAAATCCCGATCCAGATTCGGCGTCAGCTTTGTTTCCAGGGTTTTGAACCAGGTAGAATCACCTTCCAGATATCCTTCAAACTCGGCAACTTCTTTCAGGTTCTTCAAGACTTTCTCACTCTGGCGGTCGTAAGTAAACCCTTTCTCCTTCGCATAAGCCTTGAAAGCTTCGAAATCGGCATCACTGATGGAGAATTCTTCTACCGGAGGAATCGTCGGATGCTGCTGCACCCAATTGGTCACGAAGTCACAGAATACCGTATCAACTGCCAAATAATACATCATGGTAGGCAATTTATCTTCTTTGACTTCAAACTCAGGACGGACACCGCCGCCATCACGAACCGGACGACCTTTTGCCGTATAAAAGACCTTCGTCAAACTATCCGGAATGGCTGCTACCGAACCATCGGCCTTGCGATGTGTATAATCCAGCTGCTGGATGCAACGGCCACTCGGAATATAATATTTACTGATCGTAACCTTCAGACTGCCATTATAAGGCAGGTCGCGCGTAGACTGCACCAAACCTTTTCCGTATGAACGCTGCCCGATCAATACGGCACGGTCCATATCCTGTAGCGAACCCGAAACAATTTCGGCAGCCGATGCCGAGTTTCCATTGATCAATACAGCCAAAGGCATGACGGTATCAATCGGTTCACTCGACGTTCGGTACGTACGATCTATCTGTGCATGCTTGGATTTGGTAGAAAGGACAACGCTTCCTTTCGGAACAAACATACTGACAATCTGTACAGCCGACTCCAAAACACCACCGCCATTGTTCCGTAAATCCAGAATCAAACTTTTTACATGGTGATTATCCCGCAAATCCAGGAAAGCGTCTTTCACTTCCTGCGCGCATTTATCGGTAAAGCTCTTCAAATAGATGTAACCTACACTGTCGCCACGCACACCATACCACGTAACCTGATTAATTTGAACTTGTTTACGGATGATATCAAACTTCCGGGGCTTCTTTTCTCCCGGCCGCTGAATGGTAAGCGTCATCTTCGAGTTCGGAACACCTTTCAACAGTTCACTTACCTTGTCGTTGGTAAACGAAGAAACCTTCGTCGTATCAATTGCTAAAATCACATCACCCGCCTTCAGTCCGGCTTCTGCCGCCGGCATTCCTTCAAACGGCTCAATGATCATGACATTTCCTTTCTCATTACGCTGACGGATATAAGCACCAATACCGCCATATTCACCGGTTACGAGCTGCTTGAAATCGCCCATTTCCTGTTCAGGTATATATTCCGTATACGGATCCAAGCCACCTAACATGGCATCAATACCACGACGGACTGTTTTTTCCACATCAATCGTATCGACATAGAACATTTCCATCTCCTTCACCAGCGAGTTGAAAATCTCTAAATTCTTACTTACTTCGAAATGATTGTCTTTTTTCTCTTGCGCCTGTGCCGGAAACAAAGAACCAACACACAACAAGGCACAAATCCAACCAATCAAACCCTTACGTTGCATTTGACTTATTCTTTATTAATTCACTATTGGATGTAAAAGTAGAAATTAATCTTTTGTACCAGCCAAAATAGCCTTTACTTTTAACTTTATTTGTTCCCATTTATCGGCCGGCACTTGCGGACCAACCACATCAATTACATAGCCTGATAACATCGAACCAATCTGAGCCGACTGAACCAAGGAAGCGCCCACTGACTGACCATACAAGAAACCGGCAGCAAAGTTATCACCGGCGCCAGTCGTATCAACTGGTTTTCCGCCTTCAGCATCTACGTGATAGAATTGGCCATGACTGCCTATCAAGGAACCTTCCTTACCTAAAGTAACCAGAGCCACATCCACTTGCTTTTCCAACGCCTTTACAGCTTCCTGGGCAGGAAGTCCGGTAAAAGCTTCTGCTTCGCTGGCATTGGCAAAAAGGATATCGACATACTGCGGAATGACTTCTTCCAACAACCCTTTATAGGCATTTACAATATTATAATTGGCCAAATCAAGAGCCACTTTCAATCCCAGACGCTTCGCCTTCTTCATCGTCTCGCGCACCAGCTCTTCATTGACGATCAAATAACCTTCTATATGAATACAATTATAGTTACGCAATACGTCTTCTGTAATTTCATCTGGCGAAATAGTCGGCGCCGGCCCTAAAAACGTACCCATCGTACGCTCTCCATCCGGAGAAATAAACACCGTGCAAGCGCCCGACGGACCTTCTGTCTTGATCAGATAAGAAGCAACACCCGCTTTCAGAAGAGCTTCCTCATAAAATTGCCCCAGACTGTCATCGCCTACCTTGCCGATAAAGCCGGATTGACCACCTAAAAGAGCAATAGCCCGCATCGTATTGCAATTTGCTCCACCCGGAGCCTGAGTTGTCTCCGTATTTGCCTGATATTTCCGGATAACATACATTTGTTCCCTGGAAATCATATCCATAGCACCTTTCTGAATACCTATTTTTACCAATGTTTCATCACTATCCAACTTCGATAAAACATCGACTAACGCATTGCCTATACCTAAAATCTTCATTTTTCTCAAAATTTTTCTGCAAAGATATTGCATATTTCGAAAATACGCCGTACTTTTGCAGTGCAATTTCAGAGAGGCACTCTGAGAAAGCAAACAAAAACATTCTTCCTTAGCTCAGTTGGTTAGAGCATCTGACTGTTAATCAGAGGGTCCTTGGTTCAAGT
>OMCH01000117.1_pt1 | contig 45054 bp, 35 predicted proteins | sample 1674341 | NCBI WGS metagenome assembly OMCH01 (sample SAMEA103958164, study PRJEB25191) | human gut metagenome | biome: human-associated habitat [ENVO:00009003]; feature: intestine environment [ENVO:2100002]; material: feces | place: Germany | collected 2013/2015
AAAAATCCGGTGCGGAAATTTCCTCGAACTGTTCTCCAACACATACCTCATGAATAAGTGAAAGCCATTTCATGTCGAAGTATTCTTGTTGTTCATCCATCGTTTCCTGCTGGCTGACGGGTTTGCCCGGCTCGTCCTGTCGTTTCCCGTCAGGAATGTATTTCTTCAGTATATCCAGAAAAAGGCAGCTTTGACGGTATATGTCCGCACAACGGTTCTTCATATATTGGAATGCCTCTTTCCTTGCAGCCTTTTGCTGGTCATAGAGTTCGTTCAGTATGGCTCTTTCCTTGTCATATTCAGCCTTGCAGCGTTCATATTCCTTTTCCACCTGTTTTTCCTCTTCTGCAGTATGTTCCCTATAGCCAATGGAATCATATCTGTTGTTGGCTTCATTCAGCAGCTTGCTCAGACTTCTTGTAACATCCAGTTGGGCTTCAATTTCAAGTGAATACCTTTCCATGTGCTGATAACAAACACGCTCTATCGCGCTGTCACTTATGGGGTGTGTTTCATAGGCCTGTATGCTCTTTTCTATTTCGGTTTTCAGGCTGTTGAGTATCAAAGTGTATTGCTCTTTCTGCCTATTAAACACCAGTTCAAGGATGGCGGCTTCAAAAGATTTTGTGTCACTATATTCCTGATAGAAATCGGAAATGAATTTCTGCCTGTCAAAAGAGAAGGCGTGATTATCTATATAATCCCTGTATATTCTGTTGAGTTCTCCGTATAGGGGAATCATCGTCTGTATCTTGTCTGCCATAGGTGTCTTACTTTTGTTTGTTCTTTTCATTGTCAAGAAGCATCGTCAGTTCTTCTTCCACCTGTTCTATGCTCGGCAACGCAGATTTCAGATTCTCCGGCACAGCCTTGCTGAGTTGATAGTCACTGATGCCGATAGGCTGGTCATAGCCTGTCAGCGCATACTGCGCTACAATCTCATCCTTGCCCTTGCACAGCAGCAGCCCGATGGTCTTGTTATCGTTCTCTCCCCTCAGTTTGTCATCCACCACATTGATGTAGAAGTTCAACTGTCCGGCATATTCCGGCTTGAACGGGGTTGCTTTCAGTTCCACGACCACATAGGCATGGAGTTTTATGTTATACAGAATCAGGTCGGCATAGAAATCGCTGTCGCCAATCTGGAAATGTTTCTGCCTTGCGACAAAGGCGAATCCGTTGCCCATTTCCAAAAGATAACGGGTGACATGCTTCACCAACTGTTCTTCTATGTCCCTTTCGTCCGCACGTTCTTTGGCTCCCGCCAAGTCAAAGATATACGGGTCTTTCAACAGGTAATTGGCAAGGTCGCTTTGCGGTGCGGGAAGCGTGGCGGTAAAATTATTGATTTTGCGGCTGTTGATTTGCCGTTCATACAGTTTGCTTTCAATCTGCATTTTCAGGACATTGCTGCTCCAGCCCATTTCCACGGATTGCTTCATATACCAATATTCCACACCCAATGGGAGCGAACTGTTGAGCATGACCATTTGGCTTGCCCAATTAATTCTTGCCACAGGCGATGCAAGGAACAGTTTTTCTATATCTCCGATGTCTGTTCTATAAATGGCAGATACGGTTTTTGCCACATTCTGAATTTGCGCAGGAACTTCCTGCGTAAATTCAGATTCTTGAAAATCAACTGATTGTATTTGCGCAGTAAGCTCTTGCGTAAATTGCCCGTTGTTTAATTTCAAGACTTCATCTGTTACATTCCGTATACTTGGGAGCGACAGCCTTGCATCCGTTTCAATAAAACATCGTAGTACGCTCAATGGATACGACCTTGCGAATTGGCACATATAAGTAAGGTTGCGTTCCGAATATCCTTTCTTTTCGGGATAATTGAACCGTATCGCCTGCGCCAGTTTCTTGATGACCTTGCCGCCCCAGCCTTGTCGGTTCTGGTGGTACAATATGTAATTGCCCATCTTCCAGTAATGGAACAGCATCTGCGCATTGGCGGTACTGATGAGCCGGACTTGCGCCTGCTCTATTTCTGAACCGATGGCATTGACGAAAGCCTCGAAACTTCTTTTCTCTATGTTGTTATCGTTGTTGCTCATTGTTGTATGTATTGAAAGTCACAAAGGTAAGCCAAATTACAGGCTTTCCATGAAACTTGCTGATTGTTTTTTATAGTTGGTTGAATTTGCTCATCGCATTGGCTTTCACATCATCGGCTATGTCAATGTAGGGCTTCATTGCCTTGTAATCGCTGTGTCCCGTCCATTTCATGACCACCTGAGCCGGAATACCGAGAGCCAAGGCGTTGCAAATGAAAGTCCTTCTTCCGGCGTGGGTGCCCAGCAATGCGTATTTGGGCGTAATGGTATCTATGCGTCTGCTTCCTTTATAATAGGTCTCGCTCACTGGCTCGTTGATTTCGGCAAGCTCGCCCAACTCCTTCAAATAATCGTTCATCTTCTGGTTGCTGATGACCGGGAGAGCCTTATGCCCCTCAAACTCCACATCTTTATATTTATCCAGTATCGCCTTGCTGTGGTTGTTCAGCTCGATGATAAGCCTTTCGGCGGTCTTTACGGTGGTGATTTCTATATATCCGTCCCTGATGTCGCTTTTCTTCAGGTTATGCACATCCGAATACCGGAGTCCGGTGAAGCAGCAGAACAGAAAGACATCCCTCACCCGTTCCAGATATTGCTTCGTTTCGGGTATCTGATAGTTTTTAAGTTTGTTCAGTTCTTCCCATGTAAGGAATATCACCTTTTTCGGGGTGCTACGCAATTTGGGGTTGAAATCTTCATAGGCATTGTTCATGCAATATCCTTTTTTGGTACACCAGCGCAGGAACCATTTCAGGTAAGCGACCTGTTTCATGATGGATGTATTCCGCATGTCTTCGGTGTCTTTCAGGAAATTCACATACTTTGTCAACTTGGGTTCGTCCAACGATTCAAAAGTCAGCCCCTTGTCAAACTTTTCAAGGTGCTTCCTTACTGCGGCAAATTTCTCATAGGTGGCATCAGACCAGCCGTTTTGCGTGCCGCACTCCTTGATGAACTCGTCAAACACCTCCAAAGGAAGAAATACCACCGGGGCTTGTTCCTCATCTTCCTTTTTTCCATTATGCAATCTGTTGAACGCATCCTTTACCTGCTCGGTAGTGGGCATGAATCCCTGCACCTCGAACTCCTTGAATATATTCTGTATTTCGGTGTAGTATTTCAGCAAGTCCGCATTGATTTCCGATGCGCTTTGCTTCAGCTTGTTGGTGCAGCCGTTCTTTACCCGCTGCTTGTCGGCATCCCATTTGGCGACATCTATGCGGTAGCCCGTTGTGAACTCGATACGGTGACTGGCGAAAACCACGCGCATACGGATGGGGACATTCTCCACGATTGGCACTCCGTTTTTCTTGCGGCTTTCCAAAGCAAAAATGATGTTTCGTTTGATATTCATAATTGGGTGCGTTTGAAATTCAACACCCAAATATACACCCAATAATTGAAATAGCAAAAGGCATTTAATGATATTTAGTAATATAGTAGATTTGTAATAACTTGATTATTATCAGTATATTGCAATCTCATGAGATTTTCTGATTGTATAAGTTAAAGTCCCGTCCGCACCGCAAGAAAGCTCTGAAATCATTGATTTCGGAGCTTTTTTGTTAGAATCCCATCACCTTTTTCTGCATGTCCGTTCTTTCGTCAGTTACCCAATCGCATCGTCCGGTATTTCATAGGAGAAAGTCCCGTTCGCTTAAAGAAAAACTTGCCGAAAACCGATTGATCCGAGAAACCCAGCCAATCGGAGATTTCCTTGACGTCCTTATCAGAACATTCCAATAATCGTTTTGCCTCCACACAAATCAGTTCAGATATATGCGAATAAACCGTACGGCCGGTGATTCTCTTAACGATTCTTGAAAGATAAGTAGTTGATATATTTAACTTATCTGCATAGAATTGAATATTATGATGCTTCCGGTAATTCGAAGTCAGCAATCTTCTGAACTTCAGGAATATTTCGTTGGAACGCTTGACATAGGTAGAAGCATCGTCTTCTGTACGTTGGCAAAGGATATCTGTCATTTGTAACGACAATAAATTACATAGATTCCGGATAATCCCGTTTTTATACAGATGAAACAAATCCAGCTCCTCAGAAAATAGTTGCATCGTCTTTTGCAAATAGCGGAAATGAGGTATCTCCAAATGTAAAAGAGGCAAACAGTTCTTTCCTAAATACTTCGATAACTGATTATAAAGAGGCTGACCATGCGACAATCCATCAAAATAATCAGGAGCCATATAAATACAGATCAACTGAAAATCATTTCTCCGACCTTGAAGTACACTACTCATACTGGGAGTCTGAAGAAACAGATCACCTTTTCGGATGGTATACGACTGATACAAATCGCCCAACAGAGCTATTCCGTTTGTAACCAATGCAAAAAAGAAACCATCCTCCAACTTTATTGGATCATTTCCATACGAACTTACATCAATATGGATACATTTCACATGGATTTCCGTCTTTTCCCGAGCTTTTATTTCTTCAATCAACGACATATTTACCAAGATCTTTTTCCGGGCGTAAAGGTAAGACTTGTTTCGTATTTGACCAATGATGGTCGTTTTTTTATGTACATGGATTCAGGAATTAAGAAGAACTTTGCATCCGCAATTAAAAAATCAAGCATATGAACACCAATACATTCAGACGTTATTGTTTATTTGCAATCGCTTTGTTTGTTAATGCCTTGGGAATCGCATTAATCACGAAAGCATTGTTAGGCACTTCACCCATCACAAGTGTTACGTACGTATTAAGTATGTTCACTCCCTTGACAATCGGCCAGTGGACCATTGCCCTCAATTTACTTTTCGTCGTATTGGAACTTCCATTAATGACCCGAAAAGAGTTAAAAGAAGATTTGCGCATGTTTTTGCTCCAAATACCTATCTCCTTATGTTTCGGAACATTTATCGACGTATGTATGAACCTGCTATTCTGGGTTGAACCCGTACGCTATATCAGTCACATCCTTTATCTGCTCATCGGATGCTTTATCCTGGCGGCAGGCATCACCCTTGAAGTCAAAGCCGACATAGCAATGATGGCTGGCGAATATTTCGTTCGGGTTATTTCCAAAAGGTTTCATGGAGAATTTGGATATATCAAATTGGGATTTGACATTTCACTCGTTATCATAGCCTGCCTGTTATCCCTCTGTTTCATGTCGGGTATTTATGGTGTACGGGAAGGAACGGTTATAGCCGCATTGGTCGTTGGCCCTATTGTCCATTTCATCAGTCCATATTACCAATGTTTTGATAAATGGATCCAAATGCCACAATCGGTAGTTACACCAACACCGGCCAGCAGTCACACCATCATTACCATTGCCCGCGAATTCGGCAGTGGTGGCCATATTTTAGGAGAAATGCTTGCCAAAGACCTGGGCATTAAATTATATGATAAAGAATTCATTCACCTGGTAGCCCAGAAAAGCGGGATTGACGAATCGTATATTGTCCGAAACGAACAATCCATTCCCTCTTTCTGGTTAAAATGCATACTGGCCAAAAGCAGCGAACAATCGTTGGAACGCAGTCTTTCTTCAGACGATGTTCTGTTTGTTGCCGAAAGTAAAATCATACAGGAACTGGCAGAAAAAGAGTCGTGTGTCATTATCGGCCGGTGTGCAGACTTTATATTAAAACATCATCCGAATGTCATCAAAGTATTCTGCTATTCAGATCTTGAGAACGCCCGCAAACGTTGTGTTCAAGAATATGGCATTCCATTAGAGAAGACAGAGAGTGAAATCAAGCGGATCAACCGAAGCAGAATTGCCCATTACGAATATTATACCGGTGAGAAATGGGGCGAACCTCATCATTATAACCTGATGATTAATACTGGAGAGATCGAACTTCCGGTGGCTTGCGAACTGATTAAAAACATCTATCAGAAGAAACAAAAAGGATGATGTCTTCATTCTTTTTCAGTCTTCCGTAATTTAGGTTATATGATCCGTAATTCAGGTACAAGAACGGAATCATAAATTCCGTATTTTTGTTTCCAGAATAATGGAACTAACTTATAACAAAATAAAGATGAAAAAGATTCTGATTTTATCTTCCAGTCCTCGAAGAGGTGGTAATTCCGATACGCTTTGCGATGAATTCATGCAAGGCGCACTGGCAAGCGGGAACGAAGTGGAAAAGATTTTCTTGCGCGACAAGACTATCCATCCTTGTCTGGGATGCAGTGTTTGCAGCCAATACCACAAGCCTTGCCCTCAAAAAGATGATGCAGCCGAAATCATTCAGAAGATGTTGGCAGCCGATGTAATCGTGATGGCCACTCCGGTTTACTTTTATGCCATGAGCGGACAAATGAAAATCATGATCGACCGTTGTTGTGGTCCTTATACAGAAATGAAGAACAAAGAATTCTACTTCATTGCAACAGCGGCAGAAGATGATCCCCACATTATGGATCGAGTTGTTGCCAATTTCCAAGGTTTCCTAGATTGTCTGGAAAACCCGACAATCAAAGGAACGATTTTCTGTGGCGGTGTTTGGCATGTAGGAGAAATCAAAGGAAAGGCCGCCTTGAAAGAAGCTTACGAAATGGGAGAAAATGTATAATCAATCAACTAGCTTATGACACTCGAAAGTTTTTTAGAACACGTCAATCAACGGAAACCGTTAAATACACCAGAGATTTTTCAGTTTTTGAATGAGATGAACGATGAAGCCAGACGTATAACAGCCGAATTGAACAATGCCTATCATAACATGGATGAAATACGGGAACTTTTTTCCCGACTTTCAGGAAAGCCGGTTGATCCATCATTCCGTATTTTTCCACCTTTTTACACGGACTTTGGAAAAAACATCCATGTAGGTAAAAATGTATTTATCAACGCTTGTTGTCATTTCCAGGATCAGGGAGGAATTACCTTGGGCGACGATTGCCTGATCGGACATAATGTAGTCTTTGCTACGCTCAATCATTTCATCGAACCGGCAGAAAGAGCCTCCATGCATCCGGCTCCGATTGTATTAGGTAAAAAGGTTTGGGTTGGTTCCAATTCAACCATTCTGCAAGGTGTTACGATCGGAGACAACTCTATTATTGCCGCCGGTTCTGTTGTCACCAAAGATGTTCCGGCCAATACCATTGTCGGAGGCGTTCCCGCCCGTATCCTTCGTCACTTGGATGTTAAGGAAGTTGAGGGGTAGATTCCAAAAACAGTCCTCTAATATTATTCAGTAAAAACAAATTCATACAGGCAGGTTTCATAATTATACTTTCTATAAACGAAGGAAGAATACCTGCCCGTTTACCTAATAACATCAAAGCAAGCGGAATTCTTTCGGTGTATAACCCACGGCTTTCTTGAATATCCTTGAAAAATGCTGAGGATACTGAAATCCCAAACGATAGGCAATTTCACTGATACTTCGGTTTGATCCTAAAACTTCTTCTTTCGCTACATTGAGCAGTTTGTTCTGGATATACTCTTGAGCGGTTCGCCCGGTCTCTTTCTTGACCAAATCTCCGAAATAGTTAGGCGACAAATGAACACCATCCGCAAAATACTTGACTGTAGGCAAGCCCAATTCCTGAGGTTTACCGTTTTGGAAATACTCATCCAGCAGGTCTTCGAATTTGCCCAAAATGTCTTGGTTGACATTTGTGCGTGTTACAAACTGACGTTCATAGAAACGGGTACAATAATCCAACAGCAACTCGATATTCCGACAAATCAAACGGCGACTATGCCGGTCTTCCGGATGCGAAAGTTCTACCTGAATCTTATCCAGACAATCCTGGAAAATTCCTTTTTCCTCGTCCGACAAATGAAGCGCTTCATTCGAAGCATAGGAAAAGAAAGAATAATGCTTGATATCCTTGCCCAAAGATGTTCCACGGATCAAATCCGGATGAAACAACAAGCCTTTTGATTTCGGAGGAACAAAGTCTGTCACTTTCACTTCTACTACTTGTCCCGGAGCAAAACTAGTCACGGTTCCTTCCTGATAATCATACATCTGTTTCCCATAACGCAAGTCGCCACATTTTGTCTGTTTCAGATAAAGCGCATAGACTCCATAGTTTAATGTAAAATGAGTCGGGAAACGGGATGCTTTTGACAAATCAACCACTGCCACCAATGGATGAAGAGTTTCCAGTCCATACAATTGATTATACTGTTCGATCGTGTCGAGTTTGATAACGTCTGGCATAAGCTTATCATTATATTTCTACAAATATAAGCATTTTCATGTGACGCTTTTAAGTTTTTTCATACATTTGTATGCGTTAACAAACTACGATATGCCCCAGTTCTTCCATCCCGATCAACCAGATGACATGCTTCTTTCGCGTTTACAGAACGGCGATGAAAAAGCTTTTACGGCTATCTATGAGCGATACAATAAAATGCTTTATGTATTGGCTTATAAATACCTGAAGGATACGTTTCTGGCAGAAGACATTGTCCAACAGGTATTTCTCAAGTTGTGGGAATCACGTTCTTTATTTGTGGGCTCCGTGCATCTTCGGAATTATCTGTACACCATGACCAAAAATCTGGTATTAAATGAAATACGGGATAACTTTTCTGATATGGAAAAGAATTATGCAGTCATCCAGAATGCACCGGAATTTGAAGATAAACTGCAAAGTGCCTTGGAGGAAAAAGACTTGTTCCAACATTTTTATAAGATATTGGCGGAATTGCCCGAACAGAAACGTAAAGTATGCCTCCTGAAGATTCGGGATAATCTGTCGAATCAGGAAGTGGCCGACAAGCTACACATCTCGGTGCCGACCGTTAAATCGCATTATTCGCAAGCCATCAAATTGCTACGGGATAAAATGGGACGTTTGCTCGGCATTCTTCTGTTAGTTTATAAATGGATGAGTTCATAAAGTACAACAAAGAAGGATAAACTTAAAAACTCTAAACAAACGGATTTGCCCTCATTCCAAATCACGAATTGTGTGTCTATTAATAAAAGAAGATGATTACAATGAAAACACCGGATATATCAACCATCGAGAAAGTACTCGATAACGAAGCCACGGCAGAAGAAGCAAAATGGGTCGTTGGCTGGTTCAAGACAGAAGAAGGTATGAAATGGCTTTCCGAACGGATGGATAAAGACGAACGGCAAATCCATTTAGGGGAAGAACAGGAATGGGTTGATCATGAAATTCCTTCGGCCGTCATGTATCAGCGCATTAACCAGCAACTGCGCCGGCAAACCATACGCCGTTGGATATTCCGCGCTGCGGCCATATTAATACCTATTACCTTATTTATAGGCTTGTTCGTCAATGTCAATAACCAGATTGATTTATTGGCTTCGCACGAAATGGAAGAGATTGTCGTACCGAGAGGTGAAAAGATGCGGGTTATCTTCCAAGACGGCAGTAGTGTTTACCTGAATGCGAACAGCCGGATCCGTTTTCCCAAGAAATTCACCTATAAGGATCGGGAAGTAGAATTGGACGGAGAAGGCTTATTTGAAGTAGCATCCAATAAGAACCGTCCTTTTACGGTTGTTCTTGACCGGATGAAAGTGAAAGTTCTGGGTACTGAATTTAATGTGAAAGCTTATACGGAAGATCAGGATATTTCTGTCGCTCTTAATCACGGACGGGTAGAATTGTCGTCGGGAGACTTCCAGACCTTCGAACTGAGTCCCGGAGAAAAAGCGATCTATGACCGTACTTCCCGCTTGTGTAAGATTGTACGTCCGCAAAACATTGCGGAGAGTTCGGCCTGGACAACCGACCAGATCATCTTCGAACAGACACCGATGAAAGATGCCATCCAGACTTTGTCCCGGATTTATGATGTGACATTCCGTATAGAAGACAAGAAAGCGTTGAATTATACCTACACGATCAAAACCCGTCAGACAAATATCCTGACTACTTTGCGGGAACTGGAAAAGATTTCTCCGGTCCGATTCCTGTCACAAGGTGATACAATCTGCGTAAACGTAAAAAAGTAGTTGGCTGCATACAACCAACTACTTCTTATAACCGCAAACAAACGTATTAGTAAACACCTACCTCATCGATAAACAGGTAGGTCTTGTGTCCGGCTCCCGGATGCCATGATGGCAAGACCGGCGTACATTTCCCGACAATGCGGACAAAACGGGCTTTTGTCTGATCGAAACTGAGTTCATCCAATCTCGTTACATGATTCTTGCTTCCTTTTTCCAATTCAGGAATAGACTTCGAAGCTATTTTCCGATACGTTTTTCCATCAGAAGAAACATGAACTTCCAAACCTGTCAGACCGAAGATGTAATCACCCGGCACCAGACAAGAGCTGACCGATACCGAAGAAATCTCTTTCTCGTCTTCCAAATCAACGGTTACATCCAGATCTTTTCCATAAATACCGATATAACGACCCGAACGATAATTCCCGTCGCCCTTCAGTCCGTCCACCAAAAGCGAAGATCCTTTATAACCATAAGCATCGTCCGGCTTCGAGTTCAAATGAACCGGGCGCATGGTAGCTAAGTTGTATTCCAACGATTCTTCCACCACTTGACTTTCCCGACCGTTGCGGATAGCCTTGGCTTTCACGGTTGACGTCTGACTATCTATCGTAAACGGTTCCTGATAACGCGAAGATGTTTCCGTCGGTTCTGTTCCATCCGTTGTATAATAAACCGGAGCGTTATCGAAAGTCGAGAGCGTTACAAGCGCTTTACCGGTATCGCCTGCCGGATTGATATCCATCGTCACCTCTTCGATGTCTTCTTTATAATGATACCCATTCAACGTATACAGATCCAACTGATGACGAAGCCGCTTCAAGAATCCATCCAAGTCTTTTTCCGGACGGCTCCATTGCAACTCGCTCAAGGCTGCAATACGAGGCATCATCTGCCATTCCATCTTCGTACTGTCTTTCGTCCATTCCGTCCAGATACAACCTTGCACGCCGATGATACGGTCTTTCTCTTCAGCAGTAAGAGATTCGTTTACCGGTTCAAAGTTATACACCCGTGCCACACTGGTAACTCCTGTCAGGCGGTTATATCCCGGATTGCTGAAATACAAATGACTGATCGGACAAACGATGGTCTGAAAACCGGATTGTGCCGAGCGAATGCTGGCCTTCACGCCAGTCCATGCCATCACAGTCGTACTTCTGGCCGGATCTCCATCCAGAATTTCATCCCAAGCCAGCATCTTCCGTCCCCGTTTGATGATCTCTTTTTCTACTTCGCCCATGAAATAAGCCTGAAGCTGATTCTCTTTCGAATGCTCCGGCGTATCCTTCAATCCCAGTTCCTTAATCTTTGCCTGGCATTTCGGGCATTTCTTCCATTCCACCTTCGGACACTCATCTCCTCCGATATGAATATAAGGAGATGGGAAGATATCCATAATTTCATTGATCACATCTTTGGCAAACTGCAAAGTCGCCTCATTACCGCCACACAATACTTCATCAAAGACACCAAACTTCGTAGCCGTTTCATACGGACCTCCCGTGCAACCCAACTCCGGATAGGAAGCCAAAGCCGCCAACATGTGTCCCGGCATATCGATCTCCGGTATCACCGTAATAAAACGATCGGCAGCATATTGTACAATCTCCCGAGCTTCTTCCTGCGTATAAAATCCACTCACCGGAACACCGTCGTATTTGTCGGAACCCGGAGCCGTGATCGTTTCCTTCCGATGCGAACCAATCTCCGTCAGTTTCGGGTATTTCTTGATCTCAATACGCCAGCCCTGGTCTTCCGTCAGGTGCCAATGAAAGTAATTGATATGGTGCATAGCCAGCATATCAATGATTTCCTTCAGATAATCTACCGAGAAAAAGTGGCGTCCTACATCCACCATAAACCCTCGGTAGTCAAAACGCGGATAATCCTTAACCGTTCCTGCCGGAACAGCTCCCAACGTCTTTCCATCCGTGATCGGGAGCGCCTTGTAAATCGTCTGGATACCATAAAAGACACCGGCTTCGGTCGTACCTTTCACCGTTATGCCATCAGCCGAAACCTGTAATTCATACCCGTCTTTTGCCGAAGAAACAGCTGGATCTACTTGCAAGGAAATACTGTTTTCCGCCTGTTTCGTCGCCACACGCACCGTTGTTCCCGTCACTTCCCGTATATAAGAAGCCAGAAAATGAGCTGTCTTCTCCAGCTTCTCATTTCCTTCCGGATAACAGATCACAGTCGAAGAATTAATCACAAACGGAGCCGCGTCTTTCACCTCCGTTATTTCCTGTGGCAACGGTATTACCTGCCAACTACCTACCTTGACTTCCCGGGGAGAACAGGCCGCCAGCCCCCCTACCAATAAGACGGCTACAAACCATCTTGCCCATAACGTTTTTTTCATTCGTATATTATTTTATGTATGTTTCACCGACCACCGACTTAACCATCAGACTAGTCTATTAGACAAAAGTAATCAGATTCCTCCGAGAATCCAATTACCGACACACAAAACTCACGGACGCCCCATCGACATACAATTAAAGGTTAAAACTTGATTTTTACGAACTAATAATCCAAAAGCTACTATCTTTTAATTTTTTGACAGCTGTCGAAAAGCTTTACTATATTTGTCAAAAAGCTTTAGCACATATATGATAAAGCTTTACCACATCTGTCAAAAATATAAAAGAAAACGAAGAAACAGGAACTATCTTACGAAGTCAACCACCCATTTTCATAACGACAGAAGAAAAAAACGAGTTTTTCTCAAAAAAAATCTCTATCCGACTCATCCTTTTTCTGAAGTTGTGTGTCTATTAAGAAAAAAGAGATAATTTTAAATGTTTAACCTGCTAAAAACACAATCGTATGAGCGGATAAATCAAAAGATACCATAAAAAGAAATAGCCGAAAAGCTCCTACCCTTTCCGGCTACAATTAAAGATTTCAAAAACATAGTTTTCAATACATCATTAATCTATACAAAGATATGGAAGAAAAACTCATGACTTCCTCAAATAGGAGTTATTTATTATTAACGAATAAAATACCTGGATCCATGAAACTAACAGCATTATCGTTAATGCTTTCGCTTTCAGCATTTACAGCCAACGCAGATGCCCAGCAAGTTTCCGTAACTGTCAGCAACGCGAAAGTCAAAACTGTATTAAACAGCATTTCAGATCAAACCGGACTTAGCCTGGCTTACAGCGCACAAGTAGTTGACCTGAATCGCAAAGTCTCCCTCAACTTCGTCAATACCGAAGTAAGCGAGGTATTAAATGCCATGTTCGGCACAGCCATCGGCTACGAAATCAAAGACGGCAAGATATACTTGTTCAGAGCCGCCGAAAAAACAACGGCATTAGCCAGCCAACAGAAGAAAATCATCACCGGAACCGTAGTTGATCCCAATGGAGAAGCCGTAATCGGAGCGAATGTCCTTGTCAAAGGAACCACCAACGGAACCATCACCGACATGGACGGTAAATTCTCCTTGGAAGTACCGGAGGGAGCGATGCTCTTGGTCTCTTATATTGGATATGGCGATTATGAAACGAAAGTGGGCAATCAGTCCAACTTATCCATCACTTTGAAAGAAGACTCAAAGGCTTTGGATGAAGTCGTTGTAGTTGGATATGGTACAATGAAAAAGAAAGATTTAACAGGTGCCGTCGGAGCTGTAAAAGGAGATGACTTGGCATCCAGAAGAACAACTCAATTATCCACTGCTTTACAAGGAGCTACTTCTGGTGTATTGGTAACACGAGACAACAGTGCTCCAGGAGCAACAGCTTCAATAAAAATCCGTGGTGTAACAACAATTGGAGAAACAAGTCCACTTGTAATCATAGACGGTGTCCCTGGGGATATCAACCAAGTAAATCCTGAAGACGTAGAAAATATGTCGATATTGAAAGATGCAGCATCTGCTTCTATTTATGGTTCACGAGCTGCAGCTGGTGTTATTGTTATCACAACTAAACGTGCTAAAGAAAACGATTTATCATTAAATTATAATTTCGAATATGGCTGGGAAATGCCTACTAAACTTCCTCAATACGTAGGAGCACAGCGTTTTCTAGAAATGGTAAATGAAACACGTTATAATGATAACAACTCAGGAGGGTGGTATCAAACTTATTCAGAAGATCAAGTTAACAATTGGTTAAAATACCATGAAACAGATCCTGATGCATACCCTGTGGAAGATTGGCAAGATGCATTATTATACAGTTCTGCTCCTCGCCAAACTCATTCTATCAATATAGCCGGCGGAAGCAAAGTTGTGAAAACTAAAGCTTCATTTAGATATGATCAAACTGACGGTTTATACATAAACCGCGACTATGAACGCTTTATGTTAAGAGTAAACAACGACATACAAATTAACAAATGGATGGAAGCCCATTTAGACGTTAACTTCAGTCGTGCAAAATCAGAAGAGCCTCATAGAAATCCTATGGAATTAGCACTTCGTGCCACTCCGCCTATTTATGCTATCCGATGGACAAATGGAATGTGGGGAGATGTAAAAGATGGAGAAAACCCACTAGCCATGATTACAGATGGAGGAACAAAAACAACATGGAATAATCGGATTGGTGGTAAGGCGGCTATTGATATCACTCCAATAAAAGGATTGAAGATATCAGGTGTTATAGCTCCAACATACAATTTTGATAAGATTAAAAGTTTTGTAAAACAAGTTCCTTACACATATGCCAATGATCCTAATACAGTTAAAGGATATATGGCTGCATTTAGTACAACTAAATTAACAGAATACAGAAACGACTACTATGATGTAACAACCCAATTCTTTGCTAACTACAATAAGACTTTTGGGAAACATGATCTTTCTGTCATGGTTGGTTACGAAGACTATTATGCATTTTGGGAAAACTTGAATGCTTCACGAGATCAATATGAATTAACAGGTTATCCGTACCTAGATATTGGTCCAGAAACATATAGAGACAATAGCGGTAATGCTGAAGAATATGCCTATCGTTCTCTATTTGGCCGCGTAACTTACAATTACGACAATCGTTATTTGCTACAAGCTAATTTCCGTCGTGATGGATCTTCTCGCTTTGCACCGGAAAGTAGGTGGGCAAACTTCCCTTCTTTTTCTGCTGGCTGGATACTAAGTGAAGAACAATTCATGAAAAATCTAAATTGGGACTGGTTATCCTATTTAAAGTTGAGAGGTTCTTGGGGAACACTGGGTAACGAACGAATTACAGATATAAATAATAATGATAAACAAAATTATTATCCATATCAGTCTGCCTTAAATTTCAATTCGGCTTTATTATATAAAGGAGGTGTTGTCACATCTGTATCAACTGCAGCCCAACAATATTATGCGGTAAGAAATATTTCTTGGGAAACAACTGAGACATGGGATATTGGTCTGGATGCAAACTTCTTAAATAGTCGTCTATATTTTGCATTTGATTACTATAAGAAGAATACACGTGACATGTTAATCGCTCTTGAAATACCTAAATTCATCGGATACGATAATCCTTTTGTTAATACAGGTAAGATGCAAACTAAAGGATATGATTTAGAAATTGGATGGAGAGATCATATAGGAGATTTCAGCTACTCTGTTTCAGCAAATTTATCTGACTTCGTTTCTAAAATGGGAGACTTAGGTGGTACAGAATTCCTAGGCGACCAAGTTAAAATGGAAGGTAGTGAGTTCAATGAATGGTACGGCTATGTAAGTGACGGAATATTCCAAACTCAAGAAGAAGTTGATAATTCTCCTAAATTAAATAATAATGTAACTGTAGGTGATATCAAATACGTGGATATATCTGGTCCCGATGGAGTTCCTGATGGGAAAATATCCTCTGAATATGACAGAGTTTTACTAGGTGGATCTCTTCCTCGTTATATGTATGGTATGAATCTATCGGCCTCTTATAAAGGCTTTGATATCTCCATGATGCTGCAAGGTGTAGGTAAGCAAAATGCACGTATCAACAGGGAAATGGTTGAAGGGTTAAAAGATAACTGGACTGGATTTCCTGCTATTCTTGAAGGTAATTATTGGAGCGTAAATAATACAGAAGAAGAGAATCTGAATGCAAAATATCCACGCCTGACTCGCACCAATGTTGAAGCCAATATGGCTATGTCTGACTTCTGGTTATTCAATGGTAGATATTTACGAATGAAAAGTTTGACCGTTGGTTACACATTACCATCTGCTTTAACGAAAAAAATCAGTATGGAAACTGTTCGATTTTATGTATCAGGTAATGATTTGTTCTGTATAAGCAATTATCCTTATGGATGGGATCCAGAAGTTAGTGTAACAGGTTATCCAATTACGATGTCTGTATTGTTAGGTGTTTCTGTTAATTTTTAAATGATCAAAAGTATGAAACGAAATAAAATTATAATTACATTATTCACAGGAATGACATTATTGAGTGCCTGCCATGATTTAAATCTGAATCCGTTATCCTACGGTTCAACAGAAAATTGGTACTCTGACGAAACAGAAGTTGAAATGGCAGTCAATGAGTTGTACCGAAATGATTTTTGGCTTATAGATGAAGATACAAATACCGATTGGTCTGATGACAACATTTATCGTGAGTCATTAACTGAATTCCAAAATGCAACATTAAATGGTCAGCATAGCCAAGTCATAAATTTGTGGTCAAATCAATATAAAGTCATATCTAGAGCGAACAGCATTATAAACAAAGCTCAACGAGCTATAGAAAATGGAGCTTCAGAAAGCACAATCAATGCATTCATAGCTGAAGCCCATTTCCACAGAGCTTCAGCTTATGCTAAATTATCTCAAAAATTTGGAGCTGTCCCCTTGGTTGAAAATGATGTAGACATTGAAGAAGGCCTAACGATGGGACGTACTGATTTAGCAACTATCAAGCAATTTGTTTATGATGAATATGATAAAGCTATTGAAGTTCTACCTGTTTCATATACAGATGAACAAAGAGCAACAAAAGGTGCTGCTTTAGCCTTAAAAGCTCGTTATGCACTTTATATGGGAGATTATGCTATTGCAGCTGAGGCCGCTAAAGCAGTAATAGATTTAGGAGTATATTCTCTTCACCCTAATTATCAAGAACTGTTTTTGCAAGGAACAAAAACATCTCCAGAAAACATCTTTGTCATGGCTAGATCTATAGAATTCGGTATTTATACTGATGCACGATATCCATTACCAAGAAATCATGGAGGATATGCAGCACCCAATCCTACATGGGATTTATTTGCTTCATACGTTTGTACTGATGGTTTACCAATAGATGAGTCTCCATTATTTGATCCTCATGATCCATTTAAGAATCGTGACCCACGCCTAAGTATGACAATTGTTCCTTTCGGAGAAAACTTCTTAGGAATCGAATTCAATCCTCATCCAGAAGCACTGGAAGTAATGAATTACAAGACTGGTGAAATGATCGTTAACAATGATACTCGTGCTGTTGCACAATATGCATCTTACAACGGGTTGGTTTGGAAGAAAGGATTAGATGAAAGTTGTTTGGAAAATGCTTTTCGAACTGAACCAAACAGAATCATTATCAGATATGCAGATGTTTTATTAATTTATGCAGAAGCTAAGATCGAACTAAATCAAATTGATCAGTCAGTTTTAGACGCAATGAATGAAGTTCGTGCTCGCGCATATGGTGTAGATAAATCTGCTACTGATCAATATCCAGCTTTTACAGCTACTGACCAAAAGACTTTACGCAGTCAATTACGTATGGAACGACGTATGGAATTTCCTAAAGAAGGCCTTAGATACATGGACCTGATTCGCTGGAAATTAATGGATAAGGTTATGTCTAAAAAAGTATATATGATGCTTTATCCATCTTCCTTATTAATTGAAAAAGTAGTTAATGAAGGAGATTGGTTTTGGCCCTTTGCTCCAGACATTGATGAAAATGGATTAGCAGATTTCACAAAGATTGAAGCTACTGGAAAAATAGCTGTGATCGCTCAAAAGAACTGGGATGATCGCCAATATTTATGGCCAATCCCTACAACCGAAATTCAAATTAATCCAAATATGAAACAGAATCCGGGCTATTAATCTATCTTAATAAGTCATTATAGTAAAGAGGCTTACTATCTATTTTAGAATTCATTTTCCTTACAAAAATTGTATAGTAGGCCTCTTACTTTATTAAATACAGCTTATGACAAAATGTAAATTATTATATGCCATATGTGGACTTTGTCTGTTTATCGCTTGTCAACAAAAGCCTAGAGAAAGATTAAACTTAATTCCTCAAGTTGATTCCATTTGTGTAGGGAATGGCTATTTTCAAATACAAGCTTTAAAAACGATACAAATTCCTGCAAAATGGGAAAAAGTAGGTAAGCTATTTATTAAGGATTTAAGTGAAAAAAGTTCTATTTTTATCCAATTAACAAATCAAAATGCAAATATAAAAATAATTGAGAATCCATCATTACCTGCAGAAGCCTATCAGCTTAATATAAAAAAAGATTTTATACAAATTGAAGCGAACGATATCCCTGGATTAAATCATGCCCTGGTAACACTGCAACAGTTAATATGGAATAGTACAAAAGGGTTACTTCCAGAATTAACAATAACGGATCATCCCCGTTTCAGTTATCGAGGTATCATGCTGGATTGTAGCCGACACTTTTGGGAAATTTCTGAATTAAAAAAGACAATTGACCAGATGGCATTCTTCAAACTGAACACATTGCATTTACATTTAACAGATAATCAAGGATGGCGATTTGCTATAGATAAATACCCTCAATTGACAAAAAAAGGAAGTTATTATTATGATTATCCTGAATTGTCTGGTAAATATTATAGTAAAAGTGATTTAAAAGATTTGGTAAACTATGCATCTTTGCGCGGAATAACTATTATTCCAGAAATAGATTTACCAGGACACTGTATTTCCCTGTTAGCCGGATTACCTGAACTTTCATGTCAAGGAGGAATATTTGAAACGTACCCTGAAGAACGGGAGGCTAACAAACGTAAGCGAGTTGCTGAACATATGATTTGTATAGGGAATCCCCAATCATTAGCTTTTGTTGAAGATGTTGTTGATGCATTGACTGAAATATTTCCTTCACCTTACATTCATTTAGGAGGAGATGAGGTAGGAACAAATATTTGGGAAAAATGCCCTAAATGTATGGCTCTTTATCGTCAGCAAGGAATGAAAGACATTCACGAAATTCAAGATTATTTCACAAAAGAAGTAAGTCGTATTGTCCGTTCTAAAGGAAAAACTATGATAGGCTGGGATGAAATTAACACCCGTAATGCTGCTTCAACCGACGATATATTAACAATTTGGCAAAATAACGGTAAAGAACAGCAAAAGAAAGCATTAGATCGGAATATATCGGTTATAATGTGTCCGAAAGATCCTTGTTATTTTGATTTCGGTTATGCCCGGAATCCAACAAGGAAGGTATATGAATGGGAACCAATAGATGAAACTATTCCCCAGGAATTACATTCTTTAGTAAAAGGAGGGCAAGCCTGTTTATGGACAGAATTTGTTACAACACAAACCGATGTTGAAAAAATGTATTATCCCCGTCTCTGTGCTTTAGCGGAAGTATTGTGGATTAAACCTGAAAAAAAGGATTGGACTGATTTTTATAGCAGATTAACCCATTTCCAGTCAACATTTGATCTCCTAGACATAAATTATTATATAGGAGAAAAAGTTGAGGATAATTGGTTTAATGCAGTAAAAGAACAGCCTGAACTTATACAGCCTGCAAGGATTGAAACCAATATAACTGCGATAAAATATTATAACCCTGAATATGCTTTTGACGGTAAAGAAGATACATTCTTCTCAAGTTCTTACGCTGTAGGGCAAGGTGATTATTTTACAGTCATATTAAACGAAGCACAGACAATAAAAGGAATTGAAGTTATTTGTGATGATTCAAAAGAATTTCTTTCACATGCAGATCTACTAATTAGTTCTGATAATACTAACTTTGTAAAAGTAGGTGAGTTCAATAAGTATGGTCAAGCTTCCGTTTCTTTCGCGGGGAAAAGTATAAAAGCTATAAAAATTGATGTAAAAAGCAAGCATTTCAACAGATTGACCATTCGAGAGATTCACTTACTAGTGTAACAAACTTAATTTGAAATTATTATAACTATGCGTACATTATTTATATCTTTATTATTATCAGGCCTTTCATCGATGACAATGATAAATTCTGCCAACCTCTTTATCGAGGCAGAAAGTTTTGCAAAGAAAGGCGGTTGGGTAGTTGACCAACAGTTCATGGATCTAATGGGTTCTTCTTATCTGATGGCACATGGAATGGGTGAACCAGTAGAAGACGCACAAACAGAAGTGACCTTCCCGGAAAAAGGGACGTATTATGTATATGTACGGACATATAACTGGACTTCGCCTTGGAAAGATGGAGAAGGACCGGGAAAATTCAGCTTGTATGTCGGTAACAAGAAGCTGGCTTCACCTCTGGGATGCGAAGGAAATACATGGATGTGGCAAGCAGCAGGGAAAGTGACGATCAAGGATGTGAATACGGAACTGCGTTTGCATGACCTGACAGGCTTCAACGGGCGGTGTGATGCCATTTACTTCACAACCGAAGAAGGAGCCGTTCCTCCATCGGATGTAGCAGCCTTGGAAAAGTTTAGGCGGGAAAAGTTGAACCTTCCGGCAGAAGCTCCATTAGCCGGAGAATATGATTTGGTAGTCGTAGGTGCAGGTATTGCCGGAATGAGTGCCGCCGTTTCAGCTGCCCGCTTAGGTTGCAAGGTTGCCTTACTGAATGACCGTCCGGTAATAGGAGGCAACAACAGTTCGGAAATTCGTGTTCACTTGGGTGGACGCATCGAAGCCGGTCCTTATAAAGAATTAGGAAATTTACAGAAAGAATTTGGCCCGACGCGTGGTGGTAATGCTCAGCCTGCCGATTATTATGAGGATCAAAAGAAGATGGACTGGCTGCTGAAGGAAAAGAATGTTTCCTTATTCACCAACTATCGTGCAATCGCTGTAGAGAAAGAAGGGAATCGCATCACAGCGGTCATCGCCAAGCATATTGAGACAGGCGAAGAGAAACGTTTCGAAGCACCGTTGTTCTCTGATTGTACAGGTGATGGTACCATTGGTTACTTGGCTGGTGCCGATTATCGGATGGGACGTGAAAGTCGGGATGAGTTTGGAGAAAGTACAGCTCCTGAACAGGCAGATAAAATGACAATGGGCGCTTCCGTACAATGGTATTCAGAAGACACGAAGAAAGCTTCTTCTTTTCCACAATTTGAATATGGAGTTGATTTCAACGAGAAGAATTGTGAAAAGGTGACAATGGGTGAATGGACTTGGGAAACGGGTATGAACTACGACCAGATCAAGGATTTCGAACGTATCCGAGACTATGGATTGATGGTGGTTTATTCCAACTGGAGTTATCTCAAGAATGAGATGAAGGAAAACGATGTCTATAAGAATAGAAAGTTGGCATGGGTGGCTTATATCTCCGGAAAACGGGAATCACGCCGGTTGATGGGCGATTATATTTTGAAAGAAGAAGACTTGCGGAAGCATGTAGTACATGAAGACGGTTCGGCGGCTTCTACATGGAGTATCGACTTGCATTATCCGGATCCGAAGAATACAGAGAATTTCCCCGGGCAGGAATTCAAGTCGATTGCCAAACATATCAACATTTATCCGTATCCGATTCCGTATCGCTGTCTGTATTCACGCAACATTGATAACTTGTTCATGGCTGGCCGGAATATCAGTGTAACACATGTCGCCTTGGGAACGGTACGTGTCATGCGAACAACCGGAATGATGGGCGAAGTAGTCGGCATGGCTGCTTCCATCTGTAAGAAATACCAGGTGAATCCGCGTGCTGTCTATCAGTCTCACTTGCCGGAATTGAAAGAGTTGATGAAAGAAGGTGTCGGACAGAAAGGTTTACCCAACAACCAGCAATATAATGAAGGAGGTACACTGAAAGAGAAGCCGATAGTTCGGTAATATAACAAGTCATTCTAATAGTATAAGCCTGTTGCTCCCTGTAAACAAACGGAGAATAACAGGCTTATTTGCTAAATATGATAGATGCTTCGTACAGATTTATTACCTTTGTATCTCTATTATCAACTCATTTATATATTAATCATGAAAGATCAGCCTATGAAAACAAACAAATGGCTACTCACGCTGCCGGTGTTGGCATTGCCTTTCTACGCGTGCAACAACAAACAAGCACAGTCTGACGAGCAGACAGGGAAGAAACCGATGAACATTCTCTACATCATGTCGGACGATCATTCGTACCAAACAATCAGCGCGTATGATAACCGGTTTATCCAGACGCCTAATATCGACCGGATTGCCAACGAGGGTGTACGTTTTACCAATAGCTTTGTGGCCAATTCTATCAGTGGTCCCAGTCGGGCATGTATGCTGACTGGTAAGCACAGTCATGCGAATGGCTTTACTGATAATAGCTCGACTTTCGACGGTAGTCAGCAGACGTACCCGAAGTTATTACAGAAAGCCGGATACCAGACAGCAATTATCGGGAAATGGCACCTGACCTCCGCTCCTACCGGATTTGATTATTCGGAAATCCTGATCGGACAGGGTATTTATTACAACGCACCGTTTATCAAGAACGGCGAAGAGATCACCTCGAAAGGGTATGCGACGAATGTTATCACCGACAAAGCTATCGACTGGCTGGAGAACCAACGCGACAAAAACAAACCGTTCTGCCTCTTGCTTCATCACAAGGCTCCGCATCGTACCTGGATGCCGGATTTGCAGGATTTGGAGCTTTTCAGCGACAAAACTTTCCCGCTGCCGGATAACTTCTACGACGATTATGAAGGTCGTCAGGCGGCTGCAGCCCAAGAGATGAGCATCTTCAAGGATATGGATCTGGTCTATGACCTGAAGATGGCAGATAAAGAGAACGAAATCCATACGATAACCGGATTGGAAGAAGTTGGGCGCCACATGTACGACACCATGACACCCGAAGAGAAGAAGGCATGGGATGCTCACTACGATCCAATCATCCAAAAATTCAAGAAGGCGAATCTTTCCGGCAAGGCATTGGCAGAATGGAAATACCAACAGTATATGCGGGATTATCTGCGGGTGATCCATTCGGTGGACCGCAACATCGGTCGTGTGCTGGATTATCTGGAGAAAGCCGGATTATTAGAGAACACGATGATTGTCTATACTTCCGACCAAGGTTTCTATATGGGCGAGCATGGCTGGTTCGACAAACGCTTTATGTATGAAGAGTCGTTCCGCACACCATTGCTGGTTCGTCTGCCGGGTGGTATTCATGGAGACGTGGATGCGTTCGTCCAAAATATCGATTATGCGCCGACCATTTTGGAACTGGCTGGTGTGGAAATTCCTAAAGACATGCACGGAGAATCGTTCCTGCCGTTCCTGAAAGGAGAAAAACCTGCTCACTGGCGTGATGCCTTATATTATCACTTCTACGAATATCCGGCTGAACATGCAGTGAAGCGCCATTACGGAGTCCGTACTGACCGCTACAAGTTAATCCATTTCTATAACGACATCGATACGTGGGAATTATACGACCTGCAGGAAGATCCGTCGGAAATGAAGAATCTTTACGGCCAGCCGGGTTACGAAGAGATTACCCGTCAGTTGGAAAAGAAACTGGTGGAACTGCAACAGCAGTACCAGGATACCACAGCTTTGGCGTTGAATCATTTCTAAACGAAGAGAGGATAAAGGGTTGTTTGGATGTTGGTGGATTAATATTTACTTTTGTCTCATTCAATCAGAAGAAAGGAATCTCAATGAATACGATAAGCTTACAGTCTGAACAAAACGAACTGATTCGCCGGATTCTCGACGTGAAGGATCTTTCCTTGTTGAAGAAAGTAGAAGACTTGCTCAATGCAGAAGAGGCAAAAGCCTCGAATGCAAATGAACCGGTAACTCCCTATATGTCTCGCCAAGAGATTGAGGCACATATTGAGCAAGCTTGCAAGGAAGCCAAGCTAATCCAGGAAGGAAAGCTTGAGCCCATCAATGCGGAGGATTTACTGCATGAGCTGTAACATTATTGTAACCCCTGAATTTTCTCGTAGCCTGAAGAAGTTGGCTAAGCATTATAAATCGATGAAAGATGATTTTGCTTACTTTCTTGATCAGCTTCGAGAAAATCCTTGGATGGGAACGGATTTAGGTCAAGGACTTCATAAGATCCGTTTAAGCATCACTTCAAAAGGGAAAGGTAAAAGCGGAGGAGCTAGAGTTATTACATTAGTGACTGTACATACGGATGAAAACGACCAAGTACTATTATTGGCCATTTATGATAAATCCGAGCGTGAAAATCTGAGCGACAAGGAACTGAAGGATTTATTGTACCGTTATAGCCTATAAGAGTAAACATCTTAAAATAGGAATAATAAAATAGAGGCACGGAAACAGGAGTTTCAATTTTGCTCCTTGTTTCCGTGCCTCTTCTATTTATAGATTCATTCTCCCGTCAAGAGACTTCTCTATTATCTGAATTAGGAGACTTTCCAAACAATACTTATACCAAAGTCTATAGCTTAGCTAATTCTTCCACAAACCGCTGGAGCCGGATGAGATAGTTCATATTTCCCCTCTCGAAATGCCTGCCAAGCAGGGCGATAAGAACTATGCACTGACAACATTTGTACCAAGCAGTTGGTATCTAATACAACAAGCCGCTTCATGACTTATATGGTGTACGATAATGAGCTTCGCCCAGTTCTTTCAATGTCTGTTCGTTCCACTCACCCGATTGCCAGAGTTTATCCAATTCTTCATCGGCACGACGAGCATAGAACTCTGAAATGACATGCTTCAGTGCCTCCAATTCTTCTTCACTGCGGATTCCTGCCATAATATCAAGCATCTCCAACTGTGCCTTATTAAATACCGTTCTGTCCATGATTCATCCAGTTTTCAGTAATCTTACATCTGCGAAGATACAAAATATTCTCTTGCCACAGTATTTCTCCCCTATTATCTCATCCTTCTTATTCCCGCAAAGATCAAACCATCATTCCATTGAACGGGCGATGCCTAATTCCAAGCCGCGCAGCTCGGCCAAACCACGCAGACGGCCGATACAAGAATAACCCGGATTGGTTTTCTTCCACAAGTCGTCCACCATCTGATGACCGTGGTCCGGACGTACCGGGATAGAGACTTTCAGTCGTTGTTGTATCTCCAGCAAAGCCTTCATCATGCCATACATATCAACATCGCCTTCCAGGTGATTGGCTTCGTAGAAGTTTCCTTCGGCATCCCGTTTCGTACTGCGCAAATGAACGAAATGAATCCGATCGGCAAACTCATACATCATCGCAACCAAGTCATTGTCGGCACGCACGCCGAATGATCCGGTACAAAGACACAAGCCATTCGATTTGTTAGGCACTCTTTCTATCAGTTGACGGAAATCATCTGCCGTTGAAAGGATACGTGGCAGACCTAAAATCGGATAAGGCGGATCATCGGGATGAATCACCAGATCAACACCTACTTCATCGGCCACCGGTGTTATTTCAGACAGGAAATAAACCAGATTATCACGTAACTTGTCGGCATCCACGTCTTTGTAACGATCCAATGCTTCTTGGAACTGTTCGAGGGTGAAGCTTTCTTCCGAACCAGGCAGTCCGGCGATCATGTTGCGCACCAGGCGCTGTTTCTCTTCCTCATCCATCTGTTCATAGCGGCGACGGGCTATTTCCTTATCCGCAGCCGAATATTCCAGTTCTGCTCCGGGGCGTTTCAGAATGAAAAGATCGAAGGCCAAGAAAGCAGCCCGCTCAAAACGCAAAGCTTTCGAGCCATCGGGCATGGTATAAGCCAAGTCGGTACGTGTCCAGTCGAGGACCGGCATGAAGTTGTATGTCACACAACGGATCCCGCAGGCGGCCAGGTTCCGCAAGGTCTCTTTATAGTTATCAATATAACGCTGAAAATCGCCGGTCTGCGTCTTGATATGTTCGTGTATCGGGACACTTTCCACGACACTCCAAACTAAACCAGTTTCAGCAATCAGTTGTTGCCGTTTCCGGATTTCTTCTATACTCCAAACTTCTCCGTTGGGAATATGATGCAGCGCATGGACGATATCAGTGGCTCCGGCCTGCCGGATATCCCACAGACTGACCGGATCATTCGGTCCGTACCAGCGCCAGGATTGTTTACATAGATACATATTGATGAGTTTTTGAATTAACTAAATAGAAAACGCGTCAAAGCCTCCGTCAATAACGGTCAAAGTACCGGAAACGAAACGCGAAGCATCACTTGCCAGCCATTGCAGCGTACCCAGCAATTCTTCCGGCTCACCGAAACGCTTGAAAGGTGTATGAGCCAAGATGGTTTCTGCCCGCGGTGTCAAGCTACCGTCCGGATTCGTCAATAAGGTCCGGTTCTGTTCGGTCAGGAAGAATCCCGGAGCAATGGCATTCACCCGCAGGCCCGGACCAAACTTCGTAGCCAGTTCGCCGCACATATATTTCGTAAAGTTAATGACAGCTGCTTTCGCTACTCCATAACCTGCCACCCGTGTAAGCGGACGCAATCCGGCTTCGGAAGCAATATTGATAATTGAGCCCTGCTTCTGCTCAACCATGGCACGGGCAAAAATCATCGTTGGTAAAACCGTTCCGAAGAGATTCAGATCCACCACTTGCCGCATGGCTTCCAAATCCAAATCGAAAAGGTTTTTGTCTGGAGCAATTGTTGCTCCCGGCATATTTCCTCCGGCTCCATTAATCAGCACATCAATCCGGCCAAAACGTTCCATGATGTCGGCATAATTCTGCTCCAGCCGCTCTTTATCGAGTACATTTGTTGTATAAAACACAGCTGTTCCTCCGGCTTTCACCGCTTCGTCGGCCAACTGATTCCCGACTTGTTCATTTCGGCCTAAAATCACCACTTTCGCTCCTTCTTCGGCAAAGTGGCGTACCATCGCCCGGCCTAATATTCCGGTTGCTCCGGTGATGACGATTACTCTATCTTTTACATCAAACAGATTCATATTTTATTGCATTAATTCGTTTGTAAATTATCCATTTTCATTATCGCTACGAAAGCGGCCTAACTTACTCGTTTACAACGCCTATAATCCCAATCAAGAAGATCAGGCAACAACACCTTAAAAAGCCGGCGTATTTTTCTCAAAAGCTGGCGTATTTTCATAAAAAGCCGGCGTGTTTTTAGGAAAAGGTAGGCAGCTATTTAAATGAAATAAACGGGAATCGATTTTGATTCCTGTGAGTTTCATTTTCGGTTCTCGTTTATTTCAGAAAATGATTAACCACCGATAATCTTATATCTCGGTACTAACGTCTTCATGATGATCCAGCCCACCAGATAAGCTACTGAGCAAATACAGAAGATGATGAAGTATCCGGCCGGTTTCCCGACAAATCCCAGAAACTCCAACTGTACCTCATCGGCATAGACAAAGAGATTTCCGGCACAAGCCTGCATCAACATCGAACTAACTCCGCCTGCCATACCACCAATTCCCGTCACTGTGGCAATTGCATTCTTCGGAAACATATCGCTCACAGTCGTATAGATATTGGCCGACCAGGATTGATGCGCCGCACACCCGATACCGATCAAAATAACCGGGAACCAGGGAGAATACGTTCCCAACGGCTGGGCAAACAGAACGACCAACGGAATGAAGGCAAAGATCAACATCGCTCTCATGCGCGCCTCATAAGGATTCGTTTTCATCCGCTTAATAAAAATTGTAGGAAGCTTTCCTCCATACAACGATAGCATGACGATGGCATATAAAGTAAAGATCAACGCCATTCCCAATCCTTCTGTCGTCTTGATTCCAAACTGAGTATTCAGATAGGAAGGAGTCCAAAAGAGGAAGAACCACCACACACCATCCGTACAGAATTTACCCAGCAAGAAAGCCCAAGTCTGCCGATAGCGGAAGCATTCCAATAAAGACATCTTCTTTTCATTAGCTTGATCCACATCCACCAAATCAGCTTCCAGTAACTTGTCCTGCCCGATATATTCCAGTTCGGCAGCATTGACAAACCGGCTCTTCTCTGGCGGTGTATACATGAATACCCAAAATCCCATCCAAATGAAGCCTAATACACCAATGATAACGAATGATAATTCCCAGCCCCAATATTTAGCCAGCAACGGGATCGTCAACGGTGCGGCCAAAGCACCAATAGAAGCGCCCGCATTGAAAATAGAAGTCGCAAACGCCCGGTCGCGTTTCGGGAAATATTCGGCTGTTACCTTGACTGCCGCAGGGAAATATCCGGCTTCTCCAATAGCCAACACACAACGGGCTGCCAAAAAGAAATACATACTGAAGGTCGCGATCATGACAGCCATATCACCCGTAGCCATCATCAATTGTGTCCGATCCTCAAGTCCAACACAGGCTTCTGTAGCCACACCACAAAAAGCATGCAGGCAAGCGCCCAACGACCACACCCCGATCGACCACAAGAAACCGGCTTTCGTTCCCATCCAGTCGATTACCCGACCAGCAAACAACATTCCGATCGCATACACAATCGAGAAGGTAGCTGTAATCCGACCATAATGGATTTCATTCCAATGAAACTCGGGTTTGATAAATTCATCCCAAGTCAAAGACAGCACCTGACGGTCCAGGTAATTGATCGTCAGGGCCAGAAACATCATGATACAGATGGTCCATCTGTAATTTGTCATCTTCATTTCTCCGTGTTTGTTCATGTCGTTCTGATTAAAAGGTTAGCATCTGTTTTATCAACCTCTTGCCTGTCGGATAATCTCCAAAGCAAACCGGCATTTCTCTGTAATATAATTCCAATCCTGAGCTGCGATCCGATCTTTCGGGAAGAGTTTAGAACCCATTCCTACACAAGTCGTACCCGCTTTTATCCAGGCTGTCAAATTCTCTTCCGTCGGTTCTACGGCACCTGTCGCCATAATCATCGACCAAGGAAGCGGAGCCTTGATATTCTTCACAAACGAAGGTCCGCCCACATTTCCTGCCGGGAAAATCTTCACGAGGTCACAACCCAATTCCTGGGCCTCTCCTATTTCCGTTACCGAACCACAGCCCGGCGTATAAGGCACCAAGTGACGATTACACAAACGGGCTACTTCCGGATTCAGGTACGGACCGACCACAAAGTTTGCCCCGTACTGTAAATAAAGAGCAGCCGTCGGAGCATCCACTACGGAACCAATACCCAAAATCATCTCCGGACATTCCCGACGAGAGAACTTCATCAGATCAATAAATACTTCCGAAGCGAAGTCACCCCGATTCGTAAACTCAAAAGCACGGACACCTCCTTCATAACAGGCCTTCAACACTTGGCGCGCCACTTCGGCATCACCATGATAAAAGACCGGAACCATGCCCGTCTGTTGCATTGCCTGCAACACCTGTAATTTCGTAAATGCAGCCATTTGTTCTCCTTTCCTCTGTTAACGTGAAACCCGACCAGAGCCATCGCCCTTCATCAGATTCTCAACCTCTTTTACTGTCACTTCGTTATAATCTCCATAAATCGTATGCTTCAGGCAAGAAGCCGCCACGGCAAAGTTCAATGCCTGCTGATCATCCTGCGGATATGTCAGCAAACCATAAATCAGACCGCCCATAAAAGAATCACCACCGCCCACACGATCTACAATGTGTGTGATGTCATAGCGAGGCGACTGGAACAACTGTTTACCATCATACAAAACACCGCCCCATGTATTATGATTGGCATTGATTGAACCACGCAAGGTGATAATTACTTTCCGGGCTCGTGGGAAACGTTGCATCAGCTGCGTACATACACTTTCAAACTCGGCAGCATTCACTTCGCCGGCTGTTGCCGTCACATCAAAACCTTCCGGTTTGATACCAAATACTTTCTCCGCATCTTCTTCATTTCCGAGAATGATGTCACAGCCTGCCACTAAATCCGGCATTACTTCAGATGCTTTCTTTCCATATTTCCACAGATTCTTCCGGTAATTCAAATCGCAGGAAACCGGAATACCCAACCGATTGGCTGTCTGAATCGCTTCCAAGCAAACATCTGCTGCTCCCTGACTGATTGCCGGTGTAATTCCCGTCCAATGAAACCAGTCTGCACCGTCCAAAACATGTTCCCAGTCAATCATACCCGGCATGATTTCCGAGATAGCCGAATGCGCCCGGTCATATACAACTTTACTGGCGCGAGCCACAGCTCCTGTTTCCAGGAAATAAATACCCATACGGTCACCACCATAAACAATATGGTCTGTCTTAACCCCATGTTTATGCAGATCTTTTACACAAGCGGCAGCTATGTCATTCTCCGGCAAGCGAGTCACAAACTCAGCTTCCATTCCATAATTGGCCAATGATACAGCTACATTCGCTTCACCACCACCAAATGTAGCACTCAATTCATTTGTCTGACTAAAACGTAAATATCCGGGAGTTGCCAATCGAAGCATAATCTCACCGAAGGTTACTATTTTCCCCATGCGTGTTCCAATTTATCCGTTAAAAGTTAAAATATCGTTTTGCATTATAATAAGATATATCCGCTACTATCTGTTTCAGGAAATCCATCTCACTCCGTGGTAACTTTCCAGCCTCTATATCTTCACCAATCAAGTTACACAGGATACGACGGAAATATTCATGACGCGGATATGAAAGGAAACTACGTGAGTCCGTCAGCATTCCTACAAAACGGCTCAACAATCCCATAGCCGACAAGGCATTCATCTGCTTCCGCATCCCATCTTCCTGATCCAGGAACCACCAGCCAGAGCCTAACTGCATCTTTCCCGGAACGGTTCCGTCATTATACGTATAAGCCAATGTTGCCAGTACTTCATTATCCTTCGGGTTCAAGCTATACAAGATGGTTTTCGTCAGTTTCCCAACCTGATCAAGCCGGTTAAAGAAACGATGTCCTACGACCGAACAATTCACTTCCATAATGGCATCAAAACCCGTATCCGGTCCCAAAGCCTGAAACATGCGGGTGGAACTGTTCCGCACAACACTGATATGATACTGCTGTGCCCATCCTTTTTCCCAATCCATGACAGCCAGTTCGAACAGCAAAGCACTCCGGAAACGGCGGATCTCCGTTTCATCCAATAACTTTCCGTCCATCACCTTCTTGAAGATCTGCTGAACTTCAGCTTCTGTATAATCATCTGCGTAGAAGTTATCCAAACCATGATCAGACAAACGACAACCCAAAGATGCGAAATAATCATGTCGTTTCCGCAAAGCTGTCAATAAATCCGTATAGGATCGGATCTCCATATCAGCAGCCTGTCCTAACTTTTCTACATAAGCCCGATAAGCCACCGGATTTTCTACGGCCAATACCTTATCCGGACGCCAAGCCGGATATATACGTGTTCCAAAAGGATGTTCCTGCAAATAACGATGATGTTCCAAAGAGTCGATCGGATCATCCGTTGTACATACTACTTCTACTCGACAACGCTTCATCAGCGCCTGGGCACGAAAATCATCCGTCTGCAGCATATCCGTACAAGCTTCATAGATTTCGCGGGCAGTCTGCGGCTTCAGCAAGGTATCAATACCGAAAATACGACTTAACTCCAAATGAGTCCAATGGTATAAAGGATTCCGCATCGTATAGGGAACCGTTTCCGCCCATTTCTCAAACTTCTCATAATTGCTTCTGCTTCCGGTAATATATTCTTCCGCAATGCCATTGCCGCGCATGGCTCTCCATTTGTAGTGATCGCCACCCAGCCAGACCTCCGTCAGATTCTTAAACGAATGGTTTTCCGCGATCTGCTTAGGATCTAAATGACAATGATAGTCGATGATAGGCAACGACTCTGCACTATCATGATATAATTCACGAGCCGACTCATTCGTCAGCATAAAATCTTTATTGATAAAACTCTCCATTTTTCCTGTATCTGATTTTCGTTAACAACAATCTTCAACCTTATTTATTCCTGAACTTCCAGAATATAAGAAGACAAACCTTCTACACGACCTTTCAGCATGCCTTTCTGCACTGTAAAAGAAACGTTATGCACAGCATCCGTATAAGAGCCATCAGGTAAACAAGTTTTAATAGAAATATCACCCGCTTCACCCAAGTTGATCAAGGCCGCACCTTTTTTACCTCGTGCCACTTCCATTACCTTACCATCAGTCGAGTAATACAAGGTTTCCTTTTCACCCACCATTCGTTGGCGGAAATGATTAGCGGCAACTACTTCCGGATGGAAGAAATTATCATTTCCACGCGGACCAATCCGATTATTACCCCAACGATTCTCAGGAGAAGAACCTGCTGGCCGACTCAAGAACAAAGGAACACCCGAAGCACGAGCAGCCACAATAGTCCAGCCACAACGAATCTGAGCATCCGTCAAGCCCGCCGATTCACCAGCATTACAATAGGTATCATGACTTTCCACCCAAGTAATCAATTGCTTCGGATTCGCCTGATGGTGCCATGATTTCAAATCCACGCCCGAAAAACTTCTATTTTCCAGTGCTTTCCGCAACTCTCCGCCATAATTGCTGGCCGTCAGTCCGAGGTATTTGGAATATTCTTTTTCCTTCACGTCCTTGCCCTGCAAAACTTCGCCATAAATGAAAAGTTCTTTGGAAGTATCCAGACTCAAACCATTCACAGCTTCCCGGCCTGTAGCAACTTCCCAGAAGTTATTACGAGATGATTTTTCATCCTTCGGATCGGAAGGCAGGCCAATGTGCTTGGCGGTATCATACCGGAAACCACCTGCGCCACAAGCGATCAGTTCGTTCACATATTTCATATAATAGTACTGGAACAGCGGATTCTCTGTGTTTACATCGGGTAATCCGCCGACTCCCTGTGTTGTACACTGCAAACGATCATCATAATCTTCAATCGGCTTCAGTCCGTTGGCATGATATAACTGATCATGTCCGCCAACAGCATCAATGAACTGTTGGGAAACAGCCGTCGTATCGAACGCTGTATGATTGGGCAATACATCTACCAATACGGTAATTCCATATTTCCGGGCTTCGGTCGTCATAGCAATGAAATCAGCTTTTGTTCCTAGCTGATAATTACCGATCGTCCATTCTACCGGTTGATAATGATAATACCATTTCCCTTTCCCAAAGATTTCCAAGCCACCGTCTTCACCCACAAAACATTTATTGGCCGGTGACGTCTGCACCATCGTAAACCCGGCATCGGCAATCTGCTTCATATTCTCTTTAATGGTCTGGAAGGACCAGCAGAACGCATGAAGAATCGCTCCATGTTGCTTATCTTTTGGCAAAGTAGGCTGTTGCCCAAATATAGAAACCGGACTTGAAAATAAACCGGAAAGCACCGAAAGTGCCGCTATAAAAACTCTTTTGATCTTCATAAGTTATTCTCCTTTCAATTGTTTTTCTTATTTCATAAATTTGATGTTTGTACCCGAAGTTTCCGCCACATCTATGATGGAACGGGCCGAAACGCGGATCTTACCGGAAACAAATTCCGGAATATTATACGACCACATACTGTCTTCATAATAATCCCTTTCACGCTGTGGCAACATAAAAGGCTTCCCTATTTTTCCCTCTTCCGATACGTATGCGAAATACGGCCGTGTATAAAGACCGTCATCCCGCCGGCTGCTGAATACAAACCAACGACTGTTGCCACTCCACGCATGATAGCTCTCGACATCCGGACTGTTAATCTCATCCAGCTTCCGATGTTCACCAGTCTTCAGGTCTACCCAATACAAATCAGCATCTTTATGCCAGATTGAGAAGTTCCCGTATCCGGATAACGTATATAACAAATAACGTCCATCCGGCGAGACACGGGGGAAGGAAACACTTTTTCCTTGTTGTTCTGCCGCATACAACGTATCAACCCGATTACCGAATGTCCGCTTTTCCGGATCAAAGGAAACCGAACAAAGGCTGTATTTCACCTCTTGATAAGCATCCGGCATCGGTTTTGCCTGGGCTGTACAAAAATAAAGCGTTTTTCCATCTGCCGAAAATGTCGGGAACGTTTCAAATGCCTGATTAGAAAACAAGGCTGGCGCCGTAATCAATTCATGTTTCTCCGTATCGTAGACGACTACATCTGATTTCTCATCATAGACTTCAATCCGATTCCGGTTATTCGGATGAAAGAACTGTTTCGTAATATTCGTCGAAAAAGCCACAAACCGCCCTTCGGGATGCCAGGAAGGATATACCAAAGACGATATGGTTTCAGGTGTTTCGGTATTGAGTTTCTCAACGGTTCCGTCTTTTACCAAATAGGTTCCACCTAATTTCTGACGCATGTGAAACAGGAAACGGTCTGCTTGCCGATTACAAAAGGAATGGCAATTCATACAGTTTTGATTGGTTTGCCGGTTTTCCAATACGGGCGATTCGTCGAATGTTTCCAGATTGCGCTGATAGATTCCCATGTTTTTCCATAATTCATAGCCCGGAGCTATTTTCCGATAAGCCAAATAAGCATCCATCGGTTCTGAAGCTACATAGATATCAAAAGCTTTGTAACCCATCCATTTGCCGTCTTCTTTAACAGACACCGATACTTCCAGGCTTTTTCCTTTTGCCTGTTGTAGCAATTCTTTCCAGGCTTTCAATGGAATCTGGAAAGTACTGTCTTTCAACCAGACCGATATGGAATGTTCTTGGAAAGAAAAAACGGCTACTGCATCTTCCACTGCATCCCGCAGACCAAAATTCAGGGGAGCCACATTTACCGGAATAGTGACTTCCTTATAATCAGGATAAATAACCGGTGTTATCTCTTTTTGCTCGTCGATATGGGGCAAACTTGGCTGACAAGCCACCAAGCCCAACAAACATCCGATCAATAGGTATAAATATTTATTTCTCATCATTTGCTATTTTATAAGAAGCTTCCAACCTTCCTACTAGTTCTTTATTTAAATACAACATAATACCAATACGTATCACCAAACGACCGATACAACAGCCCGGCAAGTCCCCGATTATTTCGGTTGGCTAAAACCTGTTTCCGAAAATCAGCATACCGGCTCAAGACATCCTTATTCAAGGCATATTTGTCCAATCCTTCCGGATTCTTTTCATGGGCAACGATCAAAGCTTCCTGATAAGCCACGGGTAAATCAGGCAAAAGCGGAGTTCCCCAATAGCGGTCAATCAGATATTGAAAACTGGCCATGTCTTTCTTTAATAAATAGGCTCCCATCAAATACTCGAAGGCTGTTCTGGCTTGAGCCGAATTGGCCAATATAGGAAGTTGCATGGCCGTCTCCAATTGTTCACCGGCAACCTTTTGTTGGGTCGTATCTTCCGGAGACAACAATAACGAACGCTTACTACCTAATAGCGGATCATTTTCTACTTCAGCATCCTTGTAAAGAAACTTTCGTTGCTGCTTTGCCCACTCCCTATAAGTCCACGATTTCTCCAACAAACGGATGTATTTTTCAGCAACTGCATACTCGCCATAAATTAAATTGGTCTGAACCAGTCGTTGGAGTAAACGGGCATTATAATTTCCACGGGCACAGGAATTACCTTCGAAAGCCAGTCGCTGCGACAAGGCGATATTTCCTGCCGTAAAATAAATATCACTCAACAATACCGAAACATCTTCTGTATGATTCCAATTCACTGCCAAAGCCTGCGGACCTCTGAACTGATAATCAAACATGGTATCTGCCAGTTTGCCTTGTTCGGCCAATGCACGGGCAAGGATATTCATATAAAGGAAATTCGTTATCTTACCCTGGCAATCGGCTTCTATTTTCTGCCATTGCCCGGTTCGGGAATAATGATCCAGCATCATATAACGGCGCATCTTCAATTCTCCAAAGCGAAACGTCCCGACATAAAATACAACTATCAAACAGACAAACAAAGCCACTGCAACCTGTCTTTTACTCTTCGTCGTTTTCAATGACCAATTATTTCGATGTACAATCAGCGCATAGCCTGTCAACAGCCATACGCCCCACCATGAAAAATAAATAACCGATTTAGGCTCTAATAAATGATGATAATAAGCATCGGGTAAAAAGGCAAAACGGGAATCACTGATAACGGCTGTTCGCCATAAAACAAACAACAAACCGGCTGTTATCAATAAAGGAAACAGCGCCAACCATTTCTGCTTGTTTTTACGGACAACAATCTCATATAAAAACACCCAGACGGCAAATAATACGGAAGCAGCTCCTACCCACCAGACTAAAATCAATCCTCCTGCCACTTCAAAAAGCAAGCGAACCCGATCTGATCGAATAAACAGACAAGTCCACGCACTTATGAGAACAAAAGCTATCGACAGGACTCCTTGATACAGGTAGTTAAAATCAGCAATTACCCAAACCTGAGCCATGGCAACCAACCAACCTGTCATTGCCAAAATAGATGATCCACTTAGTTTACGTAAAATTTCACCCTGCACAAAAGCTATCAACGTCAATAGTATAGCAGTAATACAAGCTCCCGCGTATGGATAGGAAAAAAACTGAACCAAGAACTCAGACAACCACAACGTCAGACCTCCGGGCTTCGGTAAGTTTTCCCAAAAGAAAGCCGCTTCAGCTAAAAACAACTGGCTCTGTTCGTTGAAAAAGAAAAGATAAGGATAGCAAACTTGTAGGAAAACGAACAAGGCAACTCCGGTTAATAGCCAAAACAACAATAATTTACGACTCATATTATATATTAGTATTTTTCATGTTTACAAGTGTCACAGCGAAATGTCACAGCAAATATATGATATTTATAGAAACGAAAAAGCGGAAGTCCCCTTTATTTTTCTCCAAATGGATATGATCTAATAGGTTGTCCTACCAGCAAATCTTTATTCGCCGTGGGCGAACATACGTTCAGCGTTGGCGAATACATATTCGCAGTGGGCGAATATATATTCAGCATCGGCGAACAAAATATATCCAATCGGTTCTTTCATTAAATGACATAAGGCAAAGAAATAGTTCTGCCGCTGAAATTACCTATTCATAGGTATTGATGAAACTAACGATATATCGTAACTTTGCACACGTTTGAGAACAGTATATTAAGATGAGACTATCAGAACTTCGTACAGGCGAAAAAGGAATTATCGTCAAAATTATGGGGCGCGGAGCTTTCCGCAAACGTATCATAGAAATGGGCTTTATCCGTGGAAAAGAAGTACAAGTCATTCAAAATGCCCCGTTGAAAGATCCTATTCATTACCGGATTATGGGATATGACGTTTCTCTCAGACGCCAGGATGCCGAACTCATCGAAGTTGTCAGTGCTGCCGAATTCGCAGCCGAACGTGAAAACCTCATTTTTGCCGATAAACCGGCAACTGCCTACATCACTCCTTCGGACGATGAATTAAGAGAAATTGCCTACAACAAAGGAAAGACTATCAATGTTGCTTTGGTGGGAAACCCCAATTGCGGTAAAACGTCTTTATTCAACTTCGCATCAGGAGCTCATGAGCATGTCGGGAATTACAGCGGAGTAACCGTTGATGCCAAAGAAGGCGTATTCAAGCAAAACGGATATACGTTCCGGATTGTCGACTTGCCGGGCACGTATTCTTTGTCGGCCTATACTCCGGAAGAATTGTATGTGCGAAAACATCTGAACGAAAACCAACAACCGGATATTGTTATCAATGTTATTGATGCCTCTAATCTGGAAAGGAACTTATATCTGACCTCCCAGTTGATTGACATGGACGTGCAAATGGTCATTGCCCTCAACATGTACGACGAACTGGAAAAAGCCGGTAATAAGTTTGATTATGAATCGCTGGCACGTATGATCGGTTGCCCAATTGTTCCGACCATCAGTAAGACCGGCTTTGGTATCGAAGAGTTATTCAACCGCGTTATCAAAGTGTATGAAGAAGAAGATCCTGTTGTCCGCCATATACATATCAACTACGGAGATATACTGGAAAAAGGTATTGCCAACATAAAACACAGTATCCATAAGGTAGATAGCAATATGCCTAAAAGTATATCAAGGCGTTACCTGTCTATCAAGTTACTGGAAAACGATCAGGAAATAGAATCTCAGATACGGAAGTTTCCGGATGGTGAGCAAATCATCCAAGAACGGAACCGCAACGCCGCCCAAATCGAAAATCTTTTGCAGGAAGACTGCGAGACAGCCTTGACAGACGCACGCTATGGTTTCATTTCGGGAGCTTTGCGCGAGACCTTTGAACAAAACAAAATCAAGGAAGCGACCAGTACCCAGATTATCGACCTCTTCGTTACTCATAAAGTATTAGGATTCCCTATTTTCCTTCTTTTCATGTGGATCATGTTTGAAGCCACTTTCCGTTTAGGCGATTATCCCATGCAAGGCATTGAATGGTTGGTCGAAATGATCGGTAATTTCGTCCGTACCCATATGGCAGAAGGACCGCTCAAAGACTTGCTTGTCGATGGAATTATAGGAGGTGTCGGAGGCGTCATCGTCTTTTTACCCAACATCCTGATTCTATATGCTTTCATCTCCTTTATGGAAGATTCGGGCTATATGGCTCGTGCCGCTTTCATCATGGATAAGATCATGCATAAAATGGGCTTACATGGCAAATCATTCATCCCATTGGTCATGGGCTTTGGCTGCAATGTTCCGGCCGTAATGGCTACCCGAACCATTGAAAGTCGCAACAGCCGTATGATCACGATGCTGGTAACGCCTTTGATGAGTTGCAGCGCCCGACTTCCGGTTTATGTATTAATCACGGGAGCCTTATTCCCGAAAAATGCCAGTTTCGTATTACTTTCGTTATACGTCACCGGTGTTATCCTGGCCGTTATCTTAGCCCGGGTATTCAAACGTGCTTTCTTTAATGAAGAAGATGTTCCTTTTGTAATGGAGTTACCGCCCTATCGTATGCCTACAGGAAAATCCATTCTGCTCCATATGTGGGAAAAAGCCAAACAATATTTGCACAAGATGGGAGGCATCATCTTGGTTGCATCCATCATCATCTGGTTTTTAGGTTACTTCCCGAGGGAGACATCACGTACAGCTGATTTTAAACAACAAATAGCTTCCATCGAGAATACACAGATAAGTCCGGAAGAAAAGGCCAAGCAATTGCAAGAGATAGAACACCAGATGGCTATGGACCATCAGGAAAACTCTTATATCGGCCGTATCGGTCAAATCATTTCTCCCGTCATGGAACCGCTTGGTTTCAATTGGAAAATCAGTGTCAGCCTGTTATCCGGAATGGCAGCCAAAGAGATCGTTGTCAGTACGCTGAGCGTATTATACACCGGCAGTGACGAAGGCGAACAAGCACTGACAGAACGATTATTACAAGAAAAAAATCCAGACGGAACAGACGTCTTTACACCTTTGGTCGGCCTTAGCCTGATGTTGTTTGTCCTGCTTTATTTCCCCTGCATAGCTACAGTGACAGCCATCGTGAATGAATCCCATTCCTGGAAATGGGGTGCATTTGTCATTGTCTATACCTGCTGCCTGGCCTGGGTTGTCTCCTTCTTAGTTTATCAAATCGGAAACATAATTATCAACTAACCATGTGGCAGGAAATAGCAGTTTATTTGATAGGATGTGTCACCATCTTTTGGATGGGACACAAAATCTATCGTTTTTTTACCCGTCCTATTTCAGACAAATCAAGTTGCCAAAGTTGTCAGACTTGTCCACTCAAAAAACAAGGATGCCAAACTTCCTCACGCAAAGCCAAGAAGTAGGACGATTTTTCCCTATTCTCAAGATGCGATCAAAAGAGATCATCTTTTTTCCTTATAGATTTCACACCCTTCACAGGAATAATTTGGCAATCAAAGCAATGAGTCCGAGTGTGAACCCCTAAAAGAAAAATCAGAATAGGTGAAAAAGATGAAAAAACTCACATTCTACTCCACTTTTATTGCTCAAGAAAATCAAAATCAAAACATAGGAGAATTGAGAACGAAGGTTTAGGTAAATCACTATTTTAATACGGGTGCCCTTGAGATAAAACTCATTTCAAAAAATAACACTATCTTTGTACGCTATCAGAACAACATATAACAACATTTTACGTTATAGGTTATAAATCGATATAATAAATTTACATATGCTGCAACAATTCATAAACAAGCATTGTGCTTACTTAATAAATTTGTTTCAAGTGCTTTTGACTACATACTTTTTAGACAAAACAATGTACTATCAAGCCTACATTCATAATTCATAGAGGTTTTATCACTTTTATGTAGATAGTCTTTGCTGTGTCTAAAAATGAAATATAAAATAATAAAACAATAATAAATCATGAAAATTCTACAAATCAACAAATATTTCTATCTAAAAGGTGGAGCAGAAACTGTATTTTTTAACACGATAGACCTACTCAAAAGAAACGGACATAAGGTCATTCCTTTCTGCCTGAACAATCCTAAAAATAGAGAATCTGAATTTGATTCTTATTTTGTAAACTATCCAGAACTTTCGGAATGTAATTTGTTACAGAGATTGGTACATATACCAGATTTCATATATAACAAAGAAGCGGCTCAAAAATTGGAAAAACTAATTATTGAACAACGGCCAGACTTAGCGCACATTCATTTGCTTTTCAACAGCCACTCCGTTTCTATACTTCCGGTTCTAAAAAAATATAACATCCCGACCATCATGACCGTACATGACTATAGATTAATATGTCCGGCTTATGCATTTAGAGATGGAAAAGGTAATATTTGTGAAAAATGCTTATACTCAAAATCATACTATAACTGTATTTTGAAAAGATGCTCTAAAAACAATTTAGGGAACAGCATTATTCTAACTCTCGACAGCTATTTCAGATCAGCAATCTACAAACCTATTGATTACATCAATAAATTTATCTTTGTCAGCCAATTTTCCAGAAATAAACACATTGAAGCAGATCAACGCTACAAGGATAAATCAACATTTCTGTATAACTTCACTCCTCACATATATAACGCCAAAAAGGAACGGGGAAAATATCTCTTGTTCTTCGGAAGAATTTCAGAAGAAAAAGGAATAAATACTTTAATTGATGCAATTAAAAATATACCAGACATGACTCTAAAAATTGCCGGTACAGGTCCTTTATATAATTCATTAAGTCACCTCAACATTCCGAATGTTGAATTATTAGGATTCAAGCAAGGTAAAGAATTAGAAGATCTTGTTCAAAACGCAATGTATGTAATTGTATCTTCTGAATGTTATGAAAACAACCCACTGAGTATTATTGAAGCAATGGCAATGGGAATACCAGTTATTGGTAGCAACATCGGTGGAATACCCGAACTAATCAATAATGAAAAGAATGGTTTCTTGTTTGAGACTAAAAATGCACACGATTTGGAGTCGAAAATTCAAAAGGCTTTAGCGATAACGGATCATCAATATTTTGAATTATCCCAAAACGCTATCTCTTTTGCCAAAGCGAATTTTTCGGAAGAAGCTCACTATCAAAAATTAATATCAGTTTATAATTCTGTTCTATAACTACAAAAAGAAGTTACATGAAAATTGCAGTTTTTGGGACGAGAGGATTTCCTCTTATTCAGGGGGGTGTAGAAAAACATTGTGAAAATTTATACCCAAAATTCTCTCATCAAATAAAAATTATCATTTTCAGACGAAAAGCATTCATTTCTGAAGAAAACAAAAGTCCTCGCTTTGAGGATAATTTGAAATTTATAGATTTACCATCAACCAAGATTAAAGGATTTGAAGCTTTTTTTCATTCATTTCTTGCAACAATGTATTGCCTGATAATAAGGCCTGATATTGTACATATCCATAACATAGGACCAGGAATATTCATACCCTTATTAAGATTAGCACACATAAAAGTAGTTTTAACGTATCACAGTGCAAACTATGAACATAAGAAATGGGGATTCTTAGGTAGAACCATTCTCAAATTAGGCGAATTTTGTTCAACTAAATTTGCTAATAAGATCATTTTTGTCAATGAAATGGTAATGAAATCTTTTTCTCCACAAATACAAAATAAATCAACATTTATCCCTAACGGAATAAAACCTGCGAGTATCACCCAAGCAAAAGATTATCTTAAAATTTTAGGTGTAGATAATCATCCATATATCCTGGCAGTAGGAAGAATAACTCCTGAAAAAGGGTTTGATTATCTCATTGATGCTTTTAATCTTTTAAAAACAAATAATTTGTATTTGGTAATAGCCGGAGGTATTGACCATAAATCAGCCTATGGAAATGAATTACTCAATAAAGCAATGATCAATAAAAAAATTATTTTCACAGGCCATGTCGAAGGGGAAAAACTTGAGCAACTTTATAACCATGCCCAGTTATTTATATTACCTTCTTATAATGAAGGTTATCCAATAGTCCTATTAGAAGCGATAAGCTACAAATTGCCCATCATGGCAAGTGATATTCCTGCAAACAAACAACTCAAATTACCCCAAGAGTCTTATTTTCATACAGGAGACTATAAAGAATTAGCACTTGTCTTAGAAAGGAGATTAATCTCTGAAAACAAAATCAGAATAGATTATAAGCAACAACTATATACGTGGTATGACGTCGCAAAACGAACAGAACAAGTATTTCTTGATCTCTACACCACAAATACATAAAACTAAAAGCAACTGTTTATCCATAAAATTCCGTATATTTGCACATTAAACAATTCGAAATTCAGATGAAAATATTACACCAACATAGAATCATCAGTTTCTTATTCTGTTTATTTTACTGTGTCGCATGTAATAGTGAAATTCCAGAAGAATATTTTATCGAAAATATACAAAATACCTTATCTAATTTAAACCAAATAATGTACAGTACAACTGCAAGTACCAACTCTCTCAAAGCAGGAAAAGCAAATGAACGGTTTAAAATAGTACACATATCTGATATTCATTTACCTAGGACTTCTACACAAGAAGATAACATTTGCCTCAGAAATTTAAGAGAAGCAATTCAGTTTGCTAATCTGAATGATAGCAAGATTAATGCAATTGTTGCTACAGGAGACTACATAAGTAACAACGAAAAGACAAATCGACAAACCACCATGGAGAATTTAAATCTTTTCAAATCCATTTTTTTTGACTCATCCAATACTATTCCTGGATTCCTATGTACAGGAAACCATGATACAAATATGTTAACTCTAGATTCAACATTTTATTTGTCAAAAGAAGATATACATCAGTGTTTATTTTCGAGTCCAAACTACTCGTATGAACAAACAGGAGTTGAGAATTATTACTATGCAGATGTAAAAGAACCTAATGGAAATATAATCCGATTTATCGTATTAGACAATACCGACCAAGAAGGTTTTTTGTATAATACTCAACAAATCTCATGTATCACCCAGAAACAAGTAGATTGGCTTATTCGAACAGCTTTACGAAAAGATATGACAGAAAAACATTCTATCATTATTTTAACACACCACCCATTACAAGAATATTCTAAAAATCAAGAGACCTATATGTGTGGAGGCACTCATTTATATAAAGCGAGTTTAATACCTTCTATCATTGATGCCTTTCAACAAAGAAAGTCTATTTCTCAAACATATAAATCAACTATATATCCAACAAGCACAATTCAAATCAATGGTGATTTTACACAAGCAAAAGGAGAATTTATTTGCTATCTAGGAGGTCATGCTCATACTTATGGAAATTTCAATGTCGGACTTGAAGGTGGCTTCAAACAAATGATGTTGCTTGCAAATACCTTATCACCCAGTTCTCAAAATAATAATTACGGTTATATTGATCGAGATGTCGATCAAAATAAATACAATAGCTTCAGTATTTACAGTATTGACACAAAAGAAAAGAAAATATACATTACATACTTCGGAGCTACAAAAACAGATGCTGAGAACATTTCATCTATATCTTATCGTTAATAAAATTTAAGGACATGTTTCATCGATTATCAGACAATATATTATTCCTATTCCTTTTTATGCTCATTTTTGGTATCCTATTATATGGATTTATAGGATTCGACTATACAGATGAATTATGCGCATTAGGATTATTTAGTATATTCGGTATCTACTTATTTACTACTCCTCACTGGAGTTTCAACAAAAGTTTCTTATTTACCATTGGAATTTTCATCTTCTACATTTGCTATTCGTTTTACATTAGAAGTAATACCCAAATAGCAATATTAGCAGATGCAACGGTACAAATAAAACCCTACTTAGCTTTTTTCTGTATCTATTCCATGATGCCCCAACTAAATGACAGACAAAAGAAATTACTACAATCAGTTTGTTTGTTATGTTGGATTATCCTTATACCCATTGGAATAGCCGGTGCTATAAATGAACAAACATTAAGAATGACAATGGGACATCCAGCCTATTTTGCCGCAGCTGTTACTTGCTTATCTCTAACGTATCTTTACTGCAGTAAATTTTCAATAAATGAGAAAATTATATTTATAGTCATGTTGGCTTTAGGCATCTTGTCTGGTAGATCCAAATTCTATGTTTTTTTTACATTCTCATTTTTTGTCATATTCTATTTTTCTGCTATCAAACAATTCAAACTAAATCTCAAGAATGGCATTATTTTAACATTAATGATTATCGTTATGCTTTTTGTTGCTTGGAAAAAAATTGACTTGTATTTTTATCATGCAATGACATCTGTCGATGAATCAGAAAAAGATATGATTGCCAGATATGTACTCTATGCAACATTTCCTCAAATACTAACTGATTACTTTCCATTTGGAAGTGGTTTTGCAAGTTTTGGAACATTTTATTCCGGAGCGTACTACTCAAATATATATGTCGAATATGGTATTGATAATGTATGGGGAATGACCAAAAATCACTACAATTTCGTCGCTGATACATTTTATCCATCGTTAGCCCAATTTGGTATCATTGGGATACTCTTATACCTGTTTTTTTGGATATACATACTAAAAAAAGCTATTCAGT
>OMCH01000144.1_pt1 | contig 40855 bp, 45 predicted proteins | sample 1674341 | NCBI WGS metagenome assembly OMCH01 (sample SAMEA103958164, study PRJEB25191) | human gut metagenome | biome: human-associated habitat [ENVO:00009003]; feature: intestine environment [ENVO:2100002]; material: feces | place: Germany | collected 2013/2015
TCTTTATTATACTGTACCTTTGTATTTCAATCCACGCCCTCGTAAAGAGGGCGACACTGCGGCGCATATCCGATACACTTTGCAGGATTATTTCAATCCACGCCCTCGTAAAGAGGGCGACTAAGATATATGACTTAAAAGCCAAAATATGGAATATTTCAATCCACGCCCTCGTAAAGAGGGCGACAAAAACTGCCACTTTTACCCAAATAACGGGCAAGATTTCAATCCACGCCCTCGTAAAGAGGGCGACCAACTGTAAAGTCAGCGTCTATAAGTATCGGATTAATTTCAATCCACGCCCTCGTAAAGAGGGCGACGGCACGGCGTCCGAGTTTACACTTACAGTTACTGATTTCAATCCACGCCCTCGTAAAGAGGGCGACCTTTTTCCGTGTCAAAAATTGGCAAAGATTTTGATTTCAATCCACGCCCTCGTAAAGAGGGCGACAGTGTGTGCTGAGGTCGATACCTCGATACCATTTATTTCAATCCACGCCCTCGTAAAGAGGGCGACCAGTATATCGCCAATGACGTTCTTGTCATGTCAATTTCAATCCACGCCCTCGTAAAGAGGGCGACTTCGATAGCTCCTTCTCCTGCCGTTGCAAAACGATATTTCAATCCACGCCCTCGTAAAGAGGGCGACCCTTTCCATCCGTTTTCCCATATATCGTTAAAAAATATTTCAATCCACGCCCTCGTAAAGAGGGCGACCTGAAGGACAGATATAACACCGGATAATAACTGCTATTTCAATCCACGCCCTCGTAAAGAGGGCGACCGTTGCAAACCGCCATAACGGTTTTCGATTATCTCATTTCAATCCACGCCCTCGTAAAGAGGGCGACTATGTAACGTTTACGCATCTGGTAAACGGGTGCGATTTCAATCCACGCCCTCGTAAAGAGGGCGACATCACCATAATCATAAATTTTTGTGCCGTTACCAATTTCAATCCACGCCCTCGTAAAGAGGGCGACCTGTCAAATACTGGATTATTGTGTATTTAAGTCATTTCAATCCACGCCCTCGTAAAGAGGGCGACTTGTCAGGATACGGACGAGATTTTATTTAAAGCACGATTTCAATCCACGCCCTCGTAAAGAGGGCGACTCAAATACTTTATGATGTATAATATTGAATGGGGATTTCAATCCACGCCCTCGTAAAGAGGGCGACTTTATTGCATCGGCAGTGTTGGCGGTAGTTGCGGATTTCAATCCACGCCCTCGTAAAGAGGGCGACCGATTTTAGCCTATAAAGCTTATACTCTTACAAATCATTTCAATCCACGCCCTCGTAAAGAGGGCGACTTGCAAATCACGATAAAAATACAACGTCGACACCAATTTCAATCCACGCCCTCGTAAAGAGGGCGACAAAAATAAAGGGACGGCACAAACCGTCCCTCAATATTTCAATCCACGCCCTCGTAAAGAGGGCGACCAATGAAAACAGATTACTTGATATAAAGGGAAAGATTTCAATCCACGCCCTCGTAAAGAGGGCGACATGACTGCGTTAAACGTTTGATCTTAGCAAAAAATTTCAATCCACGCCCTCGTAAAGAGGGCGACGATCGGTTGCCTTTTCAAGCGACATTGAGCTTGATATTTCAATCCACGCCCTCGTAAAGAGGGCGACCAATAAGCAGTAATATAAATTCCCCAATAAGGAATTTCAATCCACGCCCTCGTAAAGAGGGCGACCGGCAAGAGCTCCGGCACGACCTCAAACACATAATATTTCAATCCACGCCCTCGTAAAGAGGGCGACAAAGGACGAGTTTATATCAGCCGACTATAAAGCGAATTTCAATCCACGCCCTCGTAAAGAGGGCGACCTTCGGCAAGCACTTGCATTTTGATGTATCGGACGATTTCAATCCACGCCCTCGTAAAGAGGGCGACGTACACGTCACATCATCCCTGCTGGGACGCAAAATTTCAATCCACGCCCTCGTAAAGAGGGCGACCAGGACGCCGTTAAATTATATACCGACTGGGAAGAATTTCAATCCACGCCCTCGTAAAGAGGGCGACGTATTAGTCGCAGTTGCGATTATGGCGGCTATAGATTTCAATCCACGCCCTCGTAAAGAGGGCGACTAACATATCCCACATAAAGAACCTCCTTAAATTATTTCAATCCACGCCCTCGTAAAGAGGGCGACGTGGCCGCAGCGAAAACAGGAGCAATCGAAAGTATTTCAATCCACGCCCTCGTAAAGAGGGCGACTGCCGCCGCTATTGAATTGAAAAAGGGAGAAGCAATTTCAATCCACGCCCTCGTAAAGAGGGCGACCGCATATAGCGTTATGTATGGCGGGCGTTCCAGTATTTCAATCCACGCCCTCGTAAAGAGGGCGACCTTGCAGGAGCATTAATCGGCATACTTGCAAGTGCATTTCAATCCACGCCCTCGTAAAGAGGGCGACATATTTTGAATTTAAGGAGTATATTGGAGTATACGATATTTCAATCCACGCCCTCGTAAAGAGGGCGACGTGACCTCACGAAAATGGTTATATATAATACGCACATTTCAATCCACGCCCTCGTAAAGAGGGCGACTTTTACTGTTTTAACACTTGCAAGGGATTTTTGAATTTCAATCCACGCCCTCGTAAAGAGGGCGACCTCCTCAAGGTACTTTTGCAATAGCAAACACAGAGATTTCAATCCACGCCCTCGTAAAGAGGGCGACTAATTGGCGATATTTTACCATACGAAAAAGCGTGATTTCAATCCACGCCCTCGTAAAGAGGGCGACCACATCTGAACTAACAATATTATATATCACATCTATTTCAATCCACGCCCTCGTAAAGAGGGCGACCGGCGTATATTAGTATCTTTGCTATCAGGCTCAACATTTCAATCCACGCCCTCGTAAAGAGGGCGACGAGAACTTGTCCACGCAATTTAAGATCTTCGAGATTTCAATCCACGCCCTCGTAAAGAGGGCGACCTCCCGTTTCAGCTTTGCGTTCCGACGAGCTTCAAGATTTCAATCCACGCCCTCGTAAAGAGGGCGACAGCCGACATAAAACGTACTTCGGAGAACAAGACATTTCAATCCACGCCCTCGTAAAGAGGGCGACACGGGGCAGACCGTCATATCAACATTCGGGAAAGCATTTCAATCCACGCCCTCGTAAAGAGGGCGACGAGGTTATGAACAAAAATGATTATATTTGCATTTATTTCAATCCACGCCCTCGTAAAGAGGGCGACAAGGTTGGTTGCCTTTTCAAGCGACATAGAACTTATTTCAATCCACGCCCTCGTAAAGAGGGCGACGTTTTTGTTTCTGCGTGATTTGTTGTTTCTATGTCATTTCAATCCACGCCCTCGTAAAGAGGGCGACAAGCTTGTCGGCGACCTTGATTATACTATAGAACATTTCAATCCACGCCCTCGTAAAGAGGGCGACAGAACAGCACAAAGACGGAGAGTATCGTATAACATTTCAATCCACGCCCTCGTAAAGAGGGCGACATCAGCATTTTTCTGATTGTGATTGTAATGTATTATTTCAATCCACGCCCTCGTAAAGAGGGCGACTTTAACGATTGACCACGCAAGCGCAATTCTTCGAATTTCAATCCACGCCCTCGTAAAGAGGGCGACCGCTCTTGACATCAAGCTATATGCTGTTACAGCTTATTTCAATCCACGCCCTCGTAAAGAGGGCGACCAAGCTCGGCCTTAACGATGTGCTTTATGATCCATTTCAATCCACGCCCTCGTAAAGAGGGCGACAGCCGTAGCTTTCTTCCCACTTGACCGGAGTTTTATTTCAATCCACGCCCTCGTAAAGAGGGCGACAAGGAGGTTGGGTGTATGTATTAGAGGGTAAAGAATTTCAATCCACGCCCTCGTAAAGAGGGCGACTCGGATGGAGTTTAACAAGGCTGACACCCGAAACGATTTCAATCCACGCCCTCGTAAAGAGGGCGACCAAAGCAGTCAGACGAGGAACAATGACGGTAAGGATTTCAATCCACGCCCTCGTAAAGAGGGCGACAAAGCTGTTCGACACGCTTAAAGAAGCTCAAGTTATTTCAATCCACGCCCTCGTAAAGAGGGCGACCATGATGCCTTGGTACCTGTGTCGCCCAGAATACATTTCAATCCACGCCCTCGTAAAGAGGGCGACCAGGGAACAGCATCAAGTGCAGTCATCTCATCGAGAATTTCAATCCACGCCCTCGTAAAGAGGGCGACCATAAAACATTTTATCACCAAAGGACGTGTTACGATTTCAATCCACGCCCTCGTAAAGAGGGCGACTCTATGAAGCTTGATACACCGTTGATTGACATATTTCAATCCACGCCCTCGTAAAGAGGGCGACAGTGCATCAGATGCAATCGGGGACAGTATAACCCCGATTTCAATCCACGCCCTCGTAAAGAGGGCGACACAGCACACGCAGAAATCAACACACAGCGAATCAATTTCAATCCACGCCCTCGTAAAGAGGGCGACTTTACGACAAACTGACAGAGATGCGGGCAATCGAATTTCAATCCACGCCCTCGTAAAGAGGGCGACCGAAGTAACACAGCCCGAAGTTGCTGATGTTGTAGAATTTCAATCCACGCCCTCGTAAAGAGGGCGACTCGAGGCTTACCAGGTTTTCATCGGCTCTGCGGCATTTCAATCCACGCCCTCGTAAAGAGGGCGACCGGCGAGATATGCCGCTTCTTTGCTACTAAGGAATTTCAATCCACGCCCTCGTAAAGAGGGCGACCATGGCAGTAAACATAGTCGTAACGATTTTTTCGATATTTCAATCCACGCCCTCGTAAAGAGGGCGACATCAGTTATACTGTGTTCACGTTCAACATAACTTATTTCAATCCACGCCCTCGTAAAGAGGGCGACCGAGCCTACCGAAGAAGAGTGGAAAAAATTTGATATTTCAATCCACGCCCTCGTAAAGAGGGCGACCCCCGCTTTCACAGACGCTTTTTCTTCTGCGGTAATTTCAATCCACGCCCTCGTAAAGAGGGCGACCAGTCAGCTTTAGACGGGGGTTTGTGCTTGTGGATTTCAATCCACGCCCTCGTAAAGAGGGCGACTAAAAAGCAGACTTAACATCAGGAAACTCACGCTATTTCAATCCACGCCCTCGTAAAGAGGGCGACTCGTTTCATTGTCTTTATTATACTGTACCTTTGTATTTCAATCCACGCCCTCGTAAAGAGGGCGACCTTTTACCTCGGCGATTCTGTTTATAAGCGCCGACAATTTCAATCCACGCCCTCGTAAAGAGGGCGACGTATATACGCCACGCATGGAGCGTCATGTTACGGTATTTCAATCCACGCCCTCGTAAAGAGGGCGACTACTAAATAAACAGATAGATTACTTACTACAACTTATTTCAATCCACGCCCTCGTAAAGAGGGCGACGGAAACAACGACCAACACGCTTGGAAAAATACAATTTCAATCCACGCCCTCGTAAAGAGGGCGACTATATCTTTTTCGATTTTTCTATATGCCTGATACATTTCAATCCACGCCCTCGTAAAGAGGGCGACAACGAGAGCCTGAACAAGAGCAACGAACTGTGTCTATTTCAATCCACGCCCTCGTAAAGAGGGCGACCTGCTTTACCTTCCTTTCTGTAGAGTTTCTATGTATTTCAATCCACGCCCTCGTAAAGAGGGCGACACGAGAGTACTCTAATAATTCTTTGTGTTTGCGCTATTTCAATCCACGCCCTCGTAAAGAGGGCGACAGCAAATTTATACAATGATTATCTATATTTTGAAGCTAAATATCACATTTCGGACATTTTTCCTCTATAAAATCATAAAAAACTAAATTTGCGTTTTGATAATTTCCTTTATAAGTAAATTATCGTGTGCGAATGTCTACAGAAAATTCTGCGCACTACACATTCGCACAAATTCAAAAAATCAAAGGTTCTTCAACCTTGATTGCAGACTTAGCTCCGTAATGCTCAATACGATTTGTATATTTATCGCCAAGATTATAGAATCTAAGACTGTCTTTTTCTGTATCAATAAGTTCCTTGAGTTTAAATTTCAGTTCATGTGCCTGAGTTGCATCAACAACACATTCGAAAACCGAATTCTGAACTCTGATACCGTAATTAATACATTGTTTTGCAACTTTTCTAAGTCGACTTTTCCCGGCCGATGTTTCGGTGTTGACATCATAAGTTATTAGCAGAAGCATAACTACCTCCAGAGCAACATAGGATATTCATCAAGATCGCCTCGGATATATCTAGAAAGCAGAAGTGCCTGTATATAAGGAAGCAGGCCCCATTCAACCTTTTCTTTTAAAAACGGATGCATAACAACATCCTGTTTTCTGTTCTGCCAATGCGTCAAAAAAACCTTTCTGCCGTCTTCGCTTAATAATACTGCGCCATCTTCCTTCTTCTCAAAATCGCCGTTATTTATAATACGCTTGTTGATAAGACTTATTACAAATCTGTCGCACATTATCGCTCGGAATTCTTCCACAAGATCAAGTGCAAGCGAACGTCTGCCGGGGCGGTCTGTGTGCATAAACCCGACGTAAGGATCAAGCCCTACAGTTTCAAGTGCAGAGGTACACATACCGGTTGCAACAGAATACGAAAAAGACAGTAAAGCATTGACGTTATCAAGCGGCGGCCGTTTGCTTCTTGTTACAAAACGGAACTCATCTTTCTGCTGAAGTATAAATTCGTCAAAAACCGAAAAGTAGAGCTGTGCAGATTCCCCCTCGATTCCACGCAAAGTATCAATATCAGAAACGCTCTGACACTTGATTATAGCCTGTGAAAGAAGGTCGGAACGGTTTTTCAGTTTATCAACATCAACTTGTAAAGAATGATCTCTTACTGCTCTTTCGATAACATAGCGACTGTTAAACAGTTTTCCGATAATAAAATTCTTTGCTACAGAAAGACTTCTCGCCTCATCATCCGCTATTCTGAACTGTTCACGTCGCAGATACACATTTCCGCTGATTGCTCCCTCTGCTCTTGCAAGAAATTTTCCGCTGCGGCTCATAAATGTAAGCCCGATATTATCTTCAGTGCATTTATTCATCAATGCAGGACTGGCTCCCCTGCCGCCGAATATCACAATATCCTCGACATTATGCAAAGGAAGACGTGTTTGCGTATCGTCTTTGTTGTGCATTACTATATTTTCACCGTCAAGGGACAGGTATTTGTCCGGCGTGATCACATAAAGCGTATTTCTGAGCTTTCTCATATACTGTCCCCTTTCAAGCGATTTTTAATATATTCCGATGCTGACGAAGATGTTGCCGACGGTAAACACAAATTGTTCATCGAACAGGCATTACAACTCCTGCTCTTTTTTACAACAGGTGTATGGTGTGCCTTATACAGCCTGTGCATTTCGTTCAACACAGACGAAAGTCTTACTCTTAATTCATCGGTGAACTCAACTTTCACCCTGCGCCTTATCTGCCCGTAATACATATATCCGTACGGTATGCTGCAACACAGCATTTCCTCAAGGCAAACAGCCTGTGCGATAAGCTGAAGATCGTTACAATCGCTGTCAATAGGTCTTCCCCTTTTATATTCTATGGGGATAACGCTGTACTTTCCTTCTCTGCCAAAAAGACATATTCCGTCTTTTGACTTGTGAAATTCAACTATATCGCATTCACCGCTGATACCGTATTCTGATGAAGATACCGGCATACTTCTGGTAACAATAACATCCCTACGCATTTCGGTAAAATCTCCGTCGTGTGCATTACGATGAAGAATGTTGCCATCAACCGTGAGGTAATTTTCGTTCCATTGTTGTTCAATGTGCAATAATGCCCATTGTCGTTTGCAAAACACAAAATGCTGTATGCCGGAAATCATCAGATATTCATCTTCGCTGTAGCTCATTAAATATTGTCAATTATCTCAGGCTGTACTGCACCCTCGGGATTGTTGAGTATAATATCATAATCGGCTACAGAATTAGGTTCATTTCCGTTAAGCTCAGCCTTTTCCTTTATCTGAACAGCATTATGTATCTTTGCAGAAGATACCTTCGGCGTTTTACCGTCATGCTTCCACCAGTAAACCCTGCACACCTGCATGCTTCCTTCGGGACGTGCGGAAGAACAATCGTTTTCAAACAGCGTTACAAGTGCCTTTTTTATCTTTTCTGCATCTTCGTCGCTGAAGCCTGTTTTCTCAGCAAGCTGGCAGTTGATACTGCCCTTGAATACATACAGACCAAAGCCAACACGGTTTTTTGTACCCATAGTATCAGAAGCTTTACCGTTCTTACCGCTCTCTCCGTTTACGCTCTTTGTTATCTGCATACTGATTATTTCAATCGGTGATACGCTCTTTGCGATGCTTATTGATACAGGACCTCTTACACCTACTGAAACGCCATCTTTATAAGCAAACACCTGACCAAAGCTGCGGACATCTATCCACTGTTCACAAGCGATCCTTGCGTATTCATCCTTGTTGGTATTCTTGCCTGAAGATGCTTTTTTGAGTTCATCGCAAGAATCCGCTCTTGCTCTTAAGCTGTCGCATCCGTCATCGCACTTGTCATCGCTCTGTACGAATATTCTTTCGCCCATATCCTGAAGTCTGTTGCGTATCTTACGCTTGATGCATACATCTGAAATCTCACCCAGGCCCTTTGAATTTATTCTGGGACGGTTACCGCTTAAAGGATCGCCGTTGGGGTTTGCGTCTGTAGCTGAGATAATAACCTCAAAATCTATCTTGTTTGTTAATGTACTCATAATTATTCTTCCTCCTTGTTATTGTCGTCTGTTTTATTACCGTATAATTCGTTTACCTGACAGCTGTAAGCATGCAGGAATTCCGGGGACAACGGCGAATTGTTCTTGAACTCGTCGTGTTCAAACATTGAAGTTATTTCATTTATCTTACGTTCATAGCGAACGCTTCCACCTCTGCCCATTCTGTCAAGATAAGGTCGCAGACTCTTATATATAACATCCCACGTCTGATAAGGATGATTTGAAAACGCCTCGAAAAAGCGTTTGGCATTAGTTGGACGGCTCTCCTCTTTTGTATATGTAGATGCTTCCGCCACGTCAGCTACCGCAAGCAGTCTGCCATAAAGATAATCTCTGCTGCGGCTTTCTTTATCAAGTGACATTGTACACTCTCCTTTTGTTTCGATAATTCTTTTTCGTATCATGCCGCAGGCACAGTTAACAACTCTTTGCCAGTTGTTGCTTTTATTATCAAAAGCATTGTATCTGCAAGCTCTGATAAACAGTTGGTTTACTATATCCTGTGGTATTCTTCCGCCGCATACGATATATGGAATAAGTCGCTGATAAACATCTTTTTTTGTTTTTTCGCCCGGCTTAAGCACACTTCCTTCTTCATTGCCATAAGCACAGGCGGCAATTTCATATACAGAAAAAGAGCGGCGTTTACCATAGCATATCCACGAGGTATCTCTATGCCATTTTTCAAGGTTTGAAAGATAGTCCGAGGTTGCAACCTCAGCATATTCCGTCATTGAAAGTCTTCCCGTTGTAGCACTGTCGAACATAATCAAAAGAGTTTTAGAATCGCTTTTGTATTTGTTTTTGGTACCCGTAATAGAAGCTATCGTAAGCGTTTTGTTTATTTCGCCGGTGTTGCTTTCAGGAATATAGCCATCTTCATCGTCATCAAAGCTACATCCCTCAAAAGGCTTTTGAATTTCTTCAAGATTATTTTCCCATACCAGAATGCACAGACCGTCTACGATATAGCCTTGCTTTTTTATCAGGCATTTAAGCGCATTGTGTAACTTCTGCGAGTAGTCAAAGCTGATAGCGATAGCCTGGGTTTTATCTGCGAATCTTCCTCTATATGAAAAACCGCTTTCATCGTTTGTGGAAAACAGCTTTGCCTTATCGCCGGTATTTCGTATTTTAGACGGATGCTTATATGTTATACCGCCACGTTCGCCTGAAGCATAGCAAATATCCGAAGTTGCACAATCTCCGCAGGCATACGCTATATACGCCTGATACAAGCTCTCGTCTTTCCATAGCTTTTTTCCGTCTACGCTGAATCTCACAAAGCAATCTGCGGGATCGGTATTGGCTATCTTTTCATCGGATAATTTGCCTTTTTCATTCAAAGTGAATATCCCTGCGTCAATCAGATCGGCAATTATAGTGCCTTTGGAAAGATAAGTGTATACAGCCTTTACTTCCTGCGGTGCAAAGCCTGACTCGCACCATTTTTTCAGATTTTCGATATACGCATTATAATAATCGCTGTTGTCGCTTTTTTTGACATCTGCATACTTAGGATAATCGCCTGCAATATATATCAGTTTATCTGCAAGCGGATGCGGATTGATACCCGCTCCTCTGGACGATGAATCCTCTGTTACGGGAATTATTGTAACAGCATCTTCTTTTTCGACTTTTTCTGCGAATCCTATTGACGGTATAGTGCCATCTGAATTGATATCTATTGTAATTTGTGCATTCTGCGTCGAATGACAAAGCGGAAGTAAATTCCGGTCATTCGTTGAATTCAGAATGTCATATGCTCTCATCAATTCATCAGTCCAACTCAATATCATCACCCCCGCCTATAAAGTCGAATTCTTCAAGTCCGCTGAAATTATCAAGATCTTTATCAAACGGCTTTATTTTCATATCACGGATATGCCTTTTCTGAGATTCGGGAATATCATTCGGATGATCAAACTTTATAACCCCATCTTTCATAACAGGTCGCCAGAATCTGACGGTAAGTTTGCCCTTGTCTTCTTCCCTCTCAGCTTCGTCTGCATAAGTAATGCCATGATACATAAAACCATACGGAATTTCTGTACCCTGATAATAGCTTACACCTTCATCATAGCTGCAAGGCTCGACATACCCCATACATTCTCTTGTACCGAGGAAAATATCACGCCTTCCGCCACGCTGTATCATGCGTTTTGCAATGTTATGATGCTTGTTTTCGTTCCGGTCTTTTTCAAGCTCAGGACGGTTGTCATTCCATTCAAAGTGAGCTCTTACCCTATACTCCACATCTTTAAGATAGGTGTAATATGAAAGGTCGTTGCCTCCGCCGTATTTAATCGGACGGATGCCCTTACGTTCCATAGAGATCTTATTCATCACCCTGCACTCGTCTATCACCCATATGATAGTCGGTTTCCAGTATACGCTCATGAGTATGCCTTTCAGCGCCTCATAAGTCGGTATGGGATAACTGAATTTTTCTCCGCCCGGACGTGTCAGCACGTCTGCAAACAGTGCTAAATCTCCGCTCACCTTGAACTCGACAATATTATCGTGTTCGGTTTTGCTCAAAATTCTTACCTCCTTTATTTTCGGGTTTGTGCTTTCGCTTTTACCCGTATTTTGCATTTTGATATTTATGTCAGCCTGTTCTAACAGACAGGTCGCATATCGTGTTGTATATATCCGATATTTGCGGTAAACTCAGACGAACATTGCTTCCTGAGGTTTGCCCTCTGTACTTAGCCCTGTAGCGTTATTGTAAAACTCTTTTTTCAACGCATAGATACACATTTTTTCATCCTGCCTTACCTTAATCTCGTTTAAAGCATCGTTTTCAGCGAGCTTTTTAAATGTATAATCGTATACATTTACAATGTACTGCTGTGCTTTGCGCTGAAGTTCAAGAGCCTGCGATATAGTTGTTTCACCGTTAAGAGCTTCGATTATTCTGCTTGCTTCTTCATTATACGGCACTATTATATCAACAGTGTTATTATCTATCATTCTGAAGTTATCGCCTGCTGTTTTGAATGCCTGTCTTGACTTCCAATCTCCTTTATCATTGCTGAAAATTATATTGCGAGACAACAGATCAAGAAGACTGTAATTTGAGTTTCTGATCTGATATTCAAGCATATCGCCATTACTGTCACGGGCACAATCTTCATAGTAATCACGAAAATATTCTTTCATAATATCAACCGACAAAAGTTGCTCACATCCGTATTTTCGTACTATCAAACCGCATTGGCGCTGTGCCTCTTTAAGTTTTCCGAGCTTTTCGATATATTCATCCTTCAGTTTGATTATATATACATTCCTGCAATCATCTTCACCGTTTCTGTTACATCTTCCTGCCGCCTGAGCTATGTTATCAAGTCCTGCACTTGAACGTATTACACATTTAAAGCTGATATCGACCCCTGCCTCTATAAGCTGTGTCGTTATACATATCACACGTTCATTGTTATCAAGCATACGGCGTATATCATCAATCGCCTTGCGTCTGTGCGCCGGACACATATTTGTGCTGAGGTGAACCACTTTTGCCTTGATTTCTTCCTCGGCATTAAGTTGTACGACGTTCCTATATATCTCAGCCGCCGCAGTTTTGGTGTTGACTACAAACAGAAGATTACCGTTCTCACGGTACTTGTCCATACATATTACCGCAGCTTCTTCATAAGTGTTTCCCTGATTATTCAGCAACGATACAACTTCAGTCCTTTTAAAATCTTCAAAATCCTTTGTATAATCTCCTGTCATCGAGCTATCTTTATCAAGCATTATAGGATACTTGCACTGTTCAAATGTAGGTTGTGTTGCGGAACATAACACTATCGTGCATCCCATAAAGTTGGAAAGAAAATTCATCGCTAGATTAAACAAGTATACGCACCTTATCGGTATTGATTGCACTTCATCAATTATGATTACCGAATCAGCAAATCTGTGCATCCTTCTCAGAGCTTCGGTCCTGGACGAGAATAATGTATCAAAGAACTGCACCATAGTAGTGCAAACAACCTGTTTATCCCAATGCCTGCAACGCAGCTCATAGTCCTCAAGCTCATCAGCGACTTCTTCTTTACTCTTATGCTTATTATCAATAATTTTGCAATACATATCGGAGTGATGCTCAAGGTAGTTATCATCTCCCGCTATCTCACGGATTACATCTCCATTCTGCTCAAGTATAGACATAAACGGAGAAATGTAAAAAATGCGTTCCTTTTTATGCTCAACAGCATACTCAATTGCAAAACGCAATGCCGAAAGCGTTTTGCCGCCACCTGTAGGAACAATGAGCTGAGCTATACCTACATCATTTTTGGCAAATGCACAGCATCTGTCCGAAATGTTCATTCGCAGTTTTGATATTAAACTGTCGCTTCCGGAAAATTTACTCAGTTTGTTATCCAAACGCTGTTTCATATCAAGCCAATTACGTTGTATTTCATCTTCAGACGGTTCGGTAATTTCAATGCCTTCCATAAATTCGGCTGTCGCCGTCCTGTCAGCGTCAATGAGACAGGACTCGGTCAGTCTTTCCAACAATCCGTGATAAAAAGCTAATGTTGTGAAATATTGTTTTCTGTCTTTGGCACAGCAGATTTCTTTCATCTTTTCAAAAAATCTGCGATATTCATCAGCCGCTTTATTAAGCAATTCATCAAGTTCGCTATCAGAAACAAGCTCGCCTATGTTGCCCTTGATTTCAGCATAACGCTCATTTTTGCTACATCTATAATCAAAATAGTCATCATTGTTCCGTGTATACCAGTCATTCAGCCCGTGATGAGATATGATGATTCTCGCAATTAATCTTGCGACTTCTTTTATATATTTATCATCATCGTTTGAAACCAGCTCCAAAAGAAATTTTGCTCCCGCATAGCTGTGATCGATTGTTGTCTGCCACGCAAAACGCAAAAAGTGGGAAACCACGGGATAAGCCGAAATAAAGCGGGATAAATCAGCACAAAGCTGATTGTTATGCGGTTTGTTGCGTATCACAAGTGGTATATCCGGCACGATGCTCAAAAGTGAGTTGTCAAAAAAATCGGTGCGTTTTTGCATCGATTTTTTATATCTGTTGAAAATGAGAAGCGTTTTAGATAACCGTTTCAAACTGTTTTAATTGCATTTTAAAAGCCGTTAAAGCGCATTGTTAAGCGTTTTAACGGCTTTTCTTTTACTTTTATACGAATTTAAATAAATTCCAATTATTGAAAATGTTAGCAACGAACTCAACGAACAAAAAGCAACATATCAGCGAACTTGTTCGTTGAGCTTTTCGCTTTACGAAAAATTTAAAGAAAAAGTTAATATTGTACTATTTTATTCGTTTTTACCGAAACGGTTCTTTATCACCATTAAAATGATACCGCCTATAAGACCTATATACCCAAGTGAAGTGAGTGTAATATGTAAAGGATCGGATTCGTGATGTCCGATCATCATGAGAACAAGTCCTGCGATTATTGCTGTAATCGCAATCTTTTTAATACGCTGAACTTTAGGATCAACCGGAATCTGCTCTGTAAAATCTGTATTGCTTTGTGAATAATTCTGCTTTGCTGTTGTTGATTTACGCCGCTTTGATTTTCCCGACGAAGTAGAATATGAAATACCTGTGCCGGGGACTGAGAAAGTTTTTCTTGTGCAACCTTTTGCTGATTTTGATATGCGGAATCCTTTTGTACCCCAACTATATCCTACACCAGATTTGCTAAGATTAAGGCGGAATCCACCGCCGAGTTTAATACTTTTTCTGAAACGTAATCCCATTATTATAAACCTCCTTTTTTACAGCGAACCTATAACCTTTCCCTTGCATACGCAAGTATCGTCTGAACCGATTCGGATGTCCTTATACTTATTATTAAGAGAAATCAAGCGATCTTTTCCTCGCTCTTTGATAAAGCCTTCTCCGTTAACTATAAAAATACCTATATCTCCGATGGTAACATCCGCATCGGCGTCAACAAGCACAATGTCTCCGTCAAAGAAATCAGGCTCCATGGAGTCCCCGTGAACACGGAGCGCAAACGAAGATCTCTGAGTAAGGTTTGTTAACGGTACCTTTATATAGGATGTAGTATCTTCATGCAGATACTCGCCGGCTCCTGCCGATGCCGGAAGTGCCGGGAATGGCAGAGATATGTATTGCGGCTCTTGTTTTTCTTCTATTTCAGTACGTTTTAATGATTGTTTTAATGTTGTTTGAACATTATTCTTTTTCTTTGCCTCTTCAAGCTCAGCAAGGGACGTAGCTCGTTCCATAATCAGTGCTTTTGATAGTTCATCTACAGAATTATAAGCAGCTAACAACGATGATTCATCTTTTGTCAACGATGAATTAAATGTTTCGCTTCCAAAAATTAAAAAATCAAGACTTACATTAAGAATTTCTGAAACAGATATAACCTTCTGAATATTCGGAATATTTTCCGACCATTTGCGTATGCTGCTTTTCGAAAAACCGCATCTTCTTTCAATTTCGGTCAGTGTAAGACCCTGATTTTTCGCTATTTTCTCAATATTCTGTACAATGTTCACAAAAAACACCTCATTTATTTGTCGTAAATTTTTCCGATATTCCGTTGACAATCGTAAAATTTTACGATATAATTAACTTAGGTTAAGAAACAGGGTATAGTTACCCATAGTTATTTTAACACACCGCCTGAGCGGTGTCAATCAAAATTAAGCGAAAGTGAGGGATAAGAATGAGGGTAATCGTTGATGAAACAGAAAAAGAAATTGCTGATTTAATGAGTAAAATCACAAAATCAGCAATTTATGAAGAAAATCATAACAACTTTGAGTTAGCAAACAATGAGTTCCCAGAAACGCATCTTGATTTTGGTGCTATAAATAAGCGTATCCAAAATCGTTACTCAAAGTAATTCAAATCAATACCGTGCTTTTTCAATTCATCGCAAAGAGCTACATGGTAAGACGCAATTGCTGAGTATGTAACACTCGCAATTAAATTGACTAATTTTTCATTATCTGAACCATTCGGTCTTCTTGTTAGATATTCGTTATAAGCATCACGAATATCTTCTGACCATTCTTTGTTTGAAATTGGAATTTTCATAAAATCACCTCCTTTAAGATGATTATATCACATGATTTGAGTAATGAAAATATATGTGAAAGGAGCTAAAAATGACATACTCTAAGAACATCGTAAGATTGCGTCAGGAACGTAATCTGTCGCAGGAAGAAGTAGCCGATGCCATAGGCGTAACGCCTGCAGCGGTCTGTGGCTGGGAACGAGGCAACAAGCAAATGTCTATCGCTAATCTGATCTGTCTGGCAGATTTCTTTGCTGTATCGACAGACGAAATACTCGGAAGGAGATCTAAATGAGCATTAAGGATAAAAAGAGAATCCTTACGGACTATTACCGTAAGCACGGCGGACTGCCTAAAGGCAATCTTGATATAGATGCCGATACCGATACAGTCGGCAATGTTTTTGTTGATGATTCCTATGTTGGAGCTTTTGATTACTGCAAGGGCGAGTTTATTTCACTTGCCTGAGCCGCCCGCTTGAGCGTATCAAGCCCAGCGCATTATGTTGACTGGCTCACCACAAACGAAGCGCAAAAATCGATAGGAGCGTGATGACAGCTCGGAAAGACGAGCATATATGCAGACTGAGAGTTAACGGCTTGAAGTTTGCTACAGATCCTTTCCTTATTTATTTGTCGAAACGGAAAGCCGCAAGGTTTTCCGTCTGCAGGGAATGACCGCCCTGTACTGATGATGGCAGGTCGGAAAGGAAAATATTATGCCCGAGCAAAATAAAATTGCCGCAGAAGCGATAACTGAGCAGAAAAGTTCAATCGAAAATTATTCTGCGGATAGAAACACTGTTATTGATTTCCTGTACGCTTCTTGCGTCAAGGCTTCTCAAAATATTGAGAAAAATCGTATTCCTGTTTTTCCTCAAAAAGGTTTTTAAGCACAATTCCATGTTCAGAAAGCTGATTTTTAAGTGTTCGGTCATATTCGGATAAAGCAACTGCTACAGCATAAGCTATCATTTCTTCCTGAGTAATATTTATTTTGTGCTTTTCCATATCCTTTTTTATTTCGCTCAAATAATAAAGAGTTACAGATATAATGTCACGAGTATTCACATTTCCACCCCCTCTCACAATTATTATATCACAATTAAGCCGAAACGGGCAACAGCCCGTCTGCAGGGAATGACCGCCCTGTACTGATGATGGCAGGTCGGAAAGAAAACGATAATGAAGGAAAAACTGTTGGACTTACTATTTTCATATTTAATTCCGGCGGTAACGGCGATTATTATGTTAATTGCAATACGGTTTCTACCAAATAACCTGTAATCTATCTTTGCTGGAAAGGAGGAATCTACTGTGAGTGAGATGATTTCGGCTACGGCATTAGCTGAAATTAAAGGTTGTAGTTTACGTTATATTCAGCAGTTGGCTAAAAACGGAAAGCTACCATCAATTGAAAAAGCCGATGCGTCAAATAACCGCAAAGAGTATCTTTTTGACATTGATCAGATGGACGAGCAGACTCGGCGCCGGTACTATAACGACAAACGCAGAGAGCTGGACATTGCAGAGTCTAAAAAGACCGTAAAAACAGCAGGTAAACGCCGTTTAAACTGCGTGCAAAAGTCGTTTGAAGAATATACCGAAGACGAACGCCAGCAGGCGGCAACGTGGATAAAAATAATCAAGGTCTGGGAAGCATACCGAAATAAAAGCAGCCGAAAAAAGGCTGACACCGACCTGTTATTTATCGCTAAAATGCAGCTTGAGCACCCCGAGATTGACATATCCCCCGATATTTTGTATAGAAAATACGCCGCATACAGAGCCGGCGATATAGAGGGATTGATAGACAAGCGTGGCGGCTGGAACAAAGGCAAGACTGATATACCGCAGCATATTCTCGACGCGTTTATGTATTTTTATCTCGATGAGCGCCGGCTGCCGGTATCACGCTGCTATCAGCTGATGATCGAATGGGTTCGAGAATTTTATCCGCAGGATCTTGATAAGATACCTTCGGAACGGAGCTTCCGCAGGCAAACCGAAAAGCTACCCGAAGCAGTAGTTGCGCTGATGAGATACGGGGAGAAGGCTTTGACCGATAAATACATACCATACATAGAGCGTCTGTATGATGATTTGCAGGCAAACGATGTATGGATCGCCGATAACCACACCTTCGACTTCATCACATACTGCGAAAATAACGCCCAGAAGACACATCGTATGTATCTTACTGCTTTTCTTGATGCAAAGTCGGGTGTTCTTGTAGGCTGGAACTTGACCGAACAGCCCGATTCACACAGTACCTTGCTTGCACTCCGACACGCTATAAAGCGTTTCGGTTTGCCGAAATCGGTATATTTTGACAACGGTTCTGAATTTTTGACGCATGATATAGGCGGCAGAGGTCACAGAACAAGGAAAACATGGAACGCAGACGATATACCGCCGACTATACTGCAGCTGCTTGATATTACAATGCACAACGCAATAGTCAGAAACGCTAAAGCAAAGCCTATCGAGCGTACATTCGGCACTCTGAAGAACCATATCAGCCGAGTTATTGAAACATTCTGCGGCGGTACTATTATAGAACGCCCGGAAAGCCTTAAGTATAAGCTGAAATACGGCATAGTCCCCGAGGACGATCAGATAAGAGCGGCACTTGAGGTGCTTATAGACGGCGACTTTAATGTTTCCGAGTACGGCGGTAAAGAACGCAAGTATAAGAGTATGAGCCGAATTGACGTATGGAACGAATCGATCAAATACACAAAGTTCCGAGACGCCAAAGACGAAGATCTATCGCTTCTTCTTGCAAGAACGACCCGGTATCAGAAAATCAAGCGCAACGGCGTTTACATCGAGCTTGCAGGTGAAAAGCTCTGGTACTCAGCGGAAGATGCGTGGAAGTACCAAGGCGAAGAGGTCTATGTGCGCTATGATCCTGCAGAATATAAGACGGTGCGTGTCTATGACAAAGCAACAGACGCATATCGCTTTACATGGACGCTGCAAACAGATCTGAATGTACCGTATATTACTAATGATCCTAACGAGATAGCCGCAGGTGAAAAGACAATTCGTGCTGTTACTCACGCCGTTCACGACTATTCGAAGGGCTTGACAGCGTCAATCACTGAGGAACAGGCTATTGATTTCCTGACGGCTACTATCAACCGTGCCGAAAGAGGTAAAGAAAAATTCAAAATTGAAAAGCCGTCAAAATTCAAGCCGGTATTTTCTGATAAGTTCAAAGAGGACAACCCCGAGCTTGCCGATGTTGATGAAGTAATCATCGACATCGATAAGATAAACACTAACGCAATAAAGCGGAAAGGATGATTAAACCATGGAACAGACAAAGGAAGTTTCACTGCTCGCCAAATTTGACGAGCTTGCGGCAGAAATGGGCTCAGCAAACAAAGCCGCAAATCGTATCGGCATACCTGCATCAACGATTTCGATGCTCAAAAAAGGAGCATACAGCGGAAATAAGGATGCTCAGTTTGCAAAACTCGCCGCATATTTTGACACTAAGACAGAGGGCGCAGAGAGCTACAGCGAAGTAGATTATGCACCGACAAGCATATCCGAGAAGATCTATCAAACAATCAAGACCTGCCAAATCAAAGGCGGTGTTGCCATAGCAACAGGCGACAGCGGTATCGGTAAAACAAAAGCTGTGCAGAAATATCACGCAGATAACCCGGTAAACAGTATCGTAATAACTGTTAATCCGTGTTTCAAGTCAGCAAAGGCAGTTCTTAAACTGATTGCACTTGAGCTGAATGTCCCCATATCGCAATCAACAGATGATCTGTGGCTTGCGATAGCGCAGAAGCTACATGACGGTATGGTTATCATAATTGACGAAGGTCAGCTTCTGACGTTCCACGGAATAGAAACTATCCGTAGCTTTGCCGATTATTTTTCCGACAGAGCTCAGACGCTCGGCGTTGCTTTTGTGGGTGACAATGGCATTGAAGAAAAATTCGAGGGTAAAACCCGGAGAAATTACCGTCAGATCAACAACCGTAAGTGGCTCTCGCCGAAATTCGTTACTACTGACATCAAGCGTGAGGACGTGGATATGATGTTTCCTCTGCTCGTTTCTTCTAACATGGAGCAGGAGCTTGAGTTTCTTCACAAAGTTGCTCAGAGCGAAGCCGGACTCAGAGGAGCGGTCAGATTGTTTTCGCAGGCGTATGACAACGGATGTTATACCCTTAAAGGTCTTGCATCTATGGCAAAGTTTATGCGAATTGATGTACGAAGCGTTGTGAGGTGACAATATGCACGGGAAGAAACCTACAAGGTCACAATACGATTTTCTGAAACGAGCGCACATCAACCCGGATAACTGGTTGATAGCTAAAGATACACCGACAATAATGCTTCTTGTCTGCCGGCACAACAGACAGACAAAGCTGATAAAAAAGGAATGGTATAACAAATGAGAAAGTTTATTAACAATGTGTTAATGCTTGCCGCTGCGTTTTTTGCCGGCACAGCGACCGTAAGCGTAATTGATTATGCAAACGCCGTTGCCGATCGTCCCGACAACTCAATCGGCGGCGAGGTGCTTATAATCCCTCTTATGCTCGTAATTCTCTACATAGGATGGATTCTTGCAAAAATGTACTTCAGCATAATAGTAGCAGATAAGATCTTCAACAGTGGATATAAAAAAGGCTATAACAAAGGCAAATCAGAATAACCTCAGGGAGCGAAAGCTCCCGTGTAATGTCGCCGTGGACGGTCACAAGCCCGTGAAAAGACAGAGTGCACGAAAGGTGGTGAAAGAAATGAGCAATATGGAACAGATAGAGGTAATAGTTGCCGAAGCTATGAAATGCGGTATGTCGTACGGCGAGTTCGTCGCTAAAAATCCGCTCTATGTAGCAAGATTATCGCAGATTGCGGCAATCAAGAAGAAAAGAGGTCAGAAGCAGCGTGAAATCAAATAATCTACATAAAATGCGTACACCCGAAAGTGAAAAGAGAGATACGGCGCAGAAATGCTACTCTTGTGAGTATAAATATCTCGATAAAGACGGTAATCCAACTTGCAAAAACAAGCTTCGCCCGATTATCGGGTTCGGGTGCTACAGACGAAAAATCTATAAAAATCAGGGAGTATAAGCTCCCTGCTCTAATGCAGCTGCTGATCAGCAACGGTCACAAGCCCGTATAAATGCAGAGTGGAGAAAACTAAATACAGGAGGAAAAGTTATATGGCAATGATTAAAAGCAAACGACTGACATCAAAGCGTGGAATAACGCTACCAAAGGATCTGTGTGAATATGTTGGTATGCAGCCGGGCGAAGCTGTAGATCTGATTGTTGATAATCAGACCGGAGAAATTCATATCCGCAAGCACGTTCCTGTTTGCCGATTTTGCGGCAACCGCACAGAGGCTGTAAATTACAATGGCATAGATATATGTCCGGAGTGTGCGGATGTTATGTCAAAGGCGGTGATAAAATGACAGTAACTAATGAAATAATTGCCGCAAAAGTAGCCGAAATAGCAAAGCTGACAAAAGAAAAAGCTGAACTTGAGCTTAAATTCAAGGAGCTTGAAGCGTTCTTTTTGAAGCTTGGCAGTGATAAGCTCCGTGACAGTAAAAGAAGAACCTGCAGTTTTGAGGATGATGACGGACATGACGTTACATACACCGAAGCCAGAACAGTAAAGATTATATCTCCTGCCGTTCTGAAGCGTCTGATGGGAGACGCTTTCGGCGATTTTGTCAAAGAAACAGTCGAGCCGAAGTACACATTTAAGAGCAAAGAGCTTGAGCGCACATTTGCAAGCGTTTATTCAGCCGACATCGCAGTCCCTGAACGCAAGCTGACGGTAGACGAGTTTTACGATCAGTTACCGTGCGACGATTCCGCAAAGAGCGCACTTCGCAAGAAACTCAAAGGCGCAAATTTCCTCACAGACTGTAAAAACCTAATTGCCATTGGAGGATTTTCGGAAGAGGACGCAGCGGATTACGCATATCTTTTCGCTGAATCGCTTGAATGGCAGCGTTTTATGACTGTTTTAGATACCATTGAAAGTAAGCGCACTGTAGAAGAGGTCATCAGAGCAATCAACAGTGCTATATCGGTATCTGATACTACGAAAATCACGGTGTAACATGGATATAAAGCAGAAACGCAGATACATCTACAGCCTTGGACGTAAGTGCGGACTTGTCGACGATGGGAATAAATCAGATGATCTGCACGGCTTTGTGTATCAACTCACACTCAAAGAGTCCATATCGGAACTGAACGATGAGCAGGCGGACATAGTAATCAAACAATTGCAAGCTAACCTCCGGGCAATAACCCCGGAGGTCAAGGCATATATAAGCAACGCTCAGATAAGCAAGATTTTCGGGCTTATGTATGAGTTTGCAAAGCTGTCCCCGTCAGCGGTCACCGTCAAAGAACGGCTATGCGGCATTATTAAAAAAGAACTTGGTATTACCGTCAATCCGAAATATGACATTTTCAAAGGCTTTTCAGAACGTCAGGGTGCGGAGCTTATTGACACGATCAAACGATATGTTCGGGCGGAAAAGCGCAGAAAGGAGCGTACCGATGGCAAAATCAAAACTTGATTATCTGCAGATAAAGCATCTGACAGGAACGCAGGCGGAAATAGCCGAAGTTATCGGTATCGAAGCGTACCGCAAGCTTGTCAGCTACTTTGGCGGTGAACGCATAGCAGTTGCAAAGCCGTCAACGCTTATAAGCTTTGCTGTCGCAAGGGATATAGCCGAGGAAAACAACTATTCCGAGGAGGTCATGTCAGCACTTGAGTTGTCGAAAAAAGAACAGGAAAAGATAATCGCCGGGCTGAAATAGCCCGGCGATTGTTTCCTTTCGACTCCCTATCCTGCATACTTGATAATTATAATCAGTATAAGCAGCAAGCAGAGTCGTTCAAGGAATTGTGACACATCATACTTCCTATTCATCGTGTTCTCCTATCGCAAAGATGCCGCTCTTACAAATAGAGAAGTCAGCGTGGAAGCATGACGAAGAGACATAACTTGACTTAATGCCTATTTACATTATATCTACTTTGTTAAAAAAGTCAATGATATATCATCTAAATTTGTTGAACCGATTTTGTCAATATTGCCAATGTCCTTTTCAATCGTAATATGATATAATAATTGGATATCAAAGCCCTATAGCAGTAATTTGTGCAGTTACTGCTATAGGGCTTTATTTTTTTGCTTGCAAATGTTACAATTAAACTACATTAAATATAGTACATAAAAATTACGCATTACAAAGCCATTTGAAAGGATTTAATATAATGGAAATCGGAGCAATACTATCAACGGCTATTAACATAATAATCACTGCTGCTATCGGTATTATATCGTATTTCGTCAAGCGCACAATTGACAGACAGGACAAATGCGTTACCAGATCTGAACTCGAAAGCCATATTGATATGATAAAGGAATGTAAGGGTGATATCAAAAGCCTGAACGACAGATATGCCACCAAAGCCGAGGTCGAGGAAATAAAGCACACTATAGATAAGATAGACAGCGCAATTGATGAATTAAAAGATACGGCAGTTAAAAATTCGGAGTTTATCCGTGTTATGACACGTCTGGAAACAAAGATTGATAATCTTGCCGATAAGGACAGGAGGGGCAACTGATGAATATAAAAGATCAGCTCAGAAAAAACAAGTTTATTAAAAACAATGGGGCTGTGATCAGAGCAATCAATCTGCTCCGTACCGATTATGTCAATCTCGTAGATGTAACTGCTGCCCTTGAGCCTCAGATTGCTGAGAATGAAGCACTTGACAGCTTAAATTATTTGCTTGAGGGCGGATATATACGTCTTGTGAAGATACGTTCGGAGCAAACGGTAGAATGCATAGGCGATGACTTTACACAGCTTGCGGGTAAGCTTACCGCCAAGGGCATACAGCTTGTTAACGGTGCTATCGAAGATCCTTGCATAGATCTGTAAGGAGGCGATGATACTATGAAAAAACGTAACCGTAAAAGAGGAAAAGTAGACAAGCTGCCGTGCGACATCAGGGAAACCGTTGATATGATGATAAATAACCCGTCAGAATATCGCTACAGTGACATTGTAGACTTCATCCGTGAAAACGGTTATGAGGTTTCAAAATCTTCGGTAGCACGTTATGCACAGGCTCTGAATGCTTCTTTGGAGCAGGTAATGCTCATTAGCAATAACTTCCGCCTTATAAACGAGGAGCTTGCCAAATATCCGGATCTTGATGTTTCCGAGGCTCTTGCCCGATTAACAAACCATAAAGTAATGGAAGCAATCCAGAATTTAAGCGATGACCGTCTAAAAAATGTCCCGCCCGAAAAGCTGATTGCTGCAGTGCCATCGCTGATAAAAGCGGCAACATATAAACGGGACACAGACGCTAAGAACCGCTCATCAATGGATGCGGCGTATGATGTTTTCAAGGAAGACATCTTCGCCGCTATGGCTAAGGATAATCCTCAGCTGTACTCACAGCTTGCCGCATATATCAGGGGTAAGCAGAAAGAGAGTGACGGCGAATGATATATGTAATATATGTACAGTCAGGCTCTGAAACGGCTGTTATGTACTCGATGCGTGAACTCGGTTATACAGCGTATGTGCCGAGAGAGTTGTACAAGTATCGCAAAAAGGGTGTATGGCACGAAGAAATCAAACCGCTTTTTGACGGTTACATATTCTTTCAGACCGATCGCCTGACAGCCGATGATTATTATGCCATTCGCAAGATACACGGTGTTGGCAATTTTGTCAGTAAAACAACGTGCCTGTCCTGTACCGAAGAAGAATATATCATCGTGTTATGTCGCAATCCCGATATACTCAAGGTCAGCAAAGGACACATAGAAAACGGCGTACTAAAGATAGACAGCGGTTATCTCAAACGCTATGAGCACAAAATCGTGAAATTTTCCCGAAGACAGCATAAAGCCGTTATAGAGATCACTCTTTACGGTGAGTCACACAGGATAACCTGTGCGGTCGATATAGACAAGTGCAGTAACTAAGGTGTTGGTCGATACGCTCCCCACCTGAACGGCTGTATACATACGCAAAGTAATCTGATTTTTTTCAAAATCGGAATGGCGAAGCATATCCCGATATAATCCCAACGGGATATTTACCGATAAAAGCGTTTTAATTGCCGTTTAAAACGTTTCAAAAATCAAAGTGGGATAATTTCACGTCAACATAATCAAACGCAGAATAAGGGCTTTTATAAGGCTCTTTTCTTTTTGCCCGAAAGGAGTGAGCAAACTGTGAGAAAAAGCAATCGCAAAAGGGCTATAAACAGCCTTGCAACCGATCTCGACAAATACAAAAAAGCTGATACCGAACAGCGAGTGAATGCCGTTCAAAGTCTGGTCGAATGCTATCTGAATACATCCGAAAGCAAGCGGCAAAAGGCAATTCAACAGATTATCGACCGTTCCGAAGGAGTCAGGCAGCTGATAGCCGACAACCCTGAGCTTGTTCGGGCAGATGTTGAACAGGCACTGATCCGTGCCGCTACCGGTTACACCGTTACGGAACGCAGGGAACGCATTGTCGGTGGCAGAAAAACCGTTGAAATAATCACTCGGGAAGTACCGCCGAATCAATCGGCAGTAGAATTTTTCCTTACAAATAAAGCCGGTGATGCCTACAGCAAAACTCCCGTTGCTATGTCAGATGACGGTGCAGGCAAGCTTGACGCTATACTGGAGGCTGTGAAAAATGTCAAATGATTTGATCTTCACAGCCAAACAGCAGGAACTGATGAGCTTGCTCAAACACAATAAGCTCCATCGACTTAACCTGCTTGAAGGCTCTGTCCGTAGCGGCAAGACATGGATATCGCTTATCCTTTGGGCATTCTGGATAGCAGAACGTCCGACAGATTATGCCTATCTGATGTCGGCAAAAACGTTACAGACATTAAAGCGTAACTGCTTGATGTTATTGCAGGAGCTTGTCGGAGAAGACAACTTCAAGTATTCGCTATCTACCAAAGAGGGTAAGCTGTTCGGAAGAAAGATACTCCTTGAAGGTGCTAATGATGCAAAGTCCGAGAATAAGATACGAGGCATGACACTTGGCGGAGCGTACTGCGATGAGCTGACGTTATTCCCTAAGGACTTTTTTTCGATGCTCCTGTCACGTTTGTCGGTCAAGGGCGCAAAGCTTATTGCTACAACAAACCCGGATGTTCCGACACACTGGCTGAAAAAAGAATATATAGACAATCCGAAAGTCGATATGCTAGTATTGCGATTTCTGATTGATGATAACACAACGCTTCCTGAAGAATACGTCCGTGAGATAAAAAAGGAATATACCGGCGTTTATTTCGAACGCTTTATCCGAGGTAACTGGGTAGCAGCAGAAGGTGTTATTTACCCACTGTTTGCCGACAACCCATCAAGATATATTGTAGATACACTTCCCGAAGATCTTATGTTTGTTACCATAGGCGGAGACTTCGGCGGCAACGGCTCAGCTCATACCCTTAACGCTACCGGATTCACTAAAGGCTTTCAGTCGATCGTAACGCTTGACGAATACTATCGCAAGGAAACAATATCACCGTATGAGCTTGAAAACGATTTCTGTAATTTCATTGAAGGCGTATGTCAGCGCTGGAAATGCACTGAAATATATCTTGATTCAGCGGAGCAAATACTTATCAAAGGAGTGCGTCTCGCCGCTCAGAGGAGAAAGCTCCGTGTGAACATTCACAACGCACGGAAAGGATCAATCAACAATCGTATATTGTTCTATAACCGTCTGATTGCGGCTGACAGATATAAAATCATGTCGCACTGCAAGCATACGATTGAAGCGTTCCAGACTGCTATCTGGAAGCCGAATGCGGCGACTGAAATACGTCTTGACGACGGAAGCATAAATATTGATAGCCTTGACGCACAAGAATACAGCACCGAAGCCTATATGACTAATGTCTTCGATGCGGAAAGGAAAACGTGATGTCTATATATACTTATATAAAGCAGGCGTTCCCAAATGTGCCAATAGTCGATATATCCGACTATTACACACGGCACATCGAGCCTGCAAAACGTATCTATCAGGGCAAACCGCCGTGGAGAACTGTTACAAACAGCGGAATAAAAAAGAAAAGCCGTCCCAGAGCTATGACGAATATGGCAAAGGTTATCTGCGACAAGCTCGCCACGATGACTTTTTCAGAACAGTGCGATATATCTGTTGATGACGAAAAGTACAACGATACGGTAAGTGAGGTTCTTGAAAATAACTGTTTCTGGGAGCGTTTTCCCGAATTTCTTTCCCGGTCATACGCACTCGGCGGAGGAGTAATAAAGGTGTATCTTGAAGATAATGTGATACGTCTGAATTACATAAATGCCGATCGTTTCTTTCCGACAAAATGGAATAACCGTCAGATCACAGAAGGTATTTTCTGCAACGACTATGTTCAGAACGGTTTCTACTACAAGCTGTTCGAGTATCATACATTGCAGTCTGACGGAGTTCACATTTACCACGTCCTGCGGCGAAGCGATTCACGCAGTTATCTCGGTCAGGAAGTTCCCGTTTCGGAGCTGTTCCCGAAACTTGACTATGAAATGGTGTTCAAAGGCGTTCAAAAGCCGTTATTCTGCTATTTTAAACCTGCAGTCGGAAACAATATGGTTTTCGACTTGCCACTCGGTTTACCTGTCTTTGCTAATTCGATCGATACGCTGCGTGAGATAGATGTGATCTTTGACAGCTTGGAGCGGGAGTTTATCCTTGGCAAAAAGCGTATCATTATTCCCTCGGAATGTGTCAAATCGACCTACGATAGCGACGGAAACGAAGTAAAATACTTTGATACCGATGATGAAGTTTATCAGGCATTCAACGCCGATGATGCGCCGAAGTTAAATATATCCGACAATACCCAGTCCCTCAGGGTGACCGAACACGTTGAAGCTCTGAAGCTTCAGTTGAATATACTCAGCACTCAGCTCGGATTTTCTCCGGGAACGCTGTCATTTGACAGTAATTCCGGCGTAAAAACGGCGACAGAAGTTGCCGCCGATGAAAAGGACACACTTCGCACCGTGCAGAATAATAAGAATATCATATCCGAGGTGCTTGAAAGTCTTGCAACGGCGATTATAGAAATAACACAGGCTTCGGAGGAAGTCAGCAAAGATTATACGGTTTCTGTCAATTGGCAGGATAACATTATCGGTGATGACAACACCCGTATAGATAACAATATCAAGCTTGTTCAGGCAGGGCTTAAATCAAAAATTCGTGCTATTATGGAAGCACAGAATATTGATGAAGCAGAAGCCGCAGAAGAACTGCAGCGTATTGCAAAGGAAAACGACATAGACGGCGGCATACTGGACGGTGACAGCTATGAATAAACTGACTTCCCTGCAGTTGTCACAGGGTATAACCGACCTTATCGTCGGACTGGAAACCGATCTTATTGCAAACATAGCCGCCTATCTTGCTGCAGGGAAAATCGAAGAAGACACGGCAAAGTGGAAAATGAAGAAGCTCGCCGAGCTTGGCAAGCTGACAAAGCAGAACGCAAAAACGATAGCCGAATATGCAGGAAAAACGCCCGAGCTTCTGGAGCTTACGCTTCAGAGAGCGGCAAATTCCGCTATTCAGGAGCTTGCACCGGGATTAAAACGTATGGTGCAAGAGGGGCTTATTGATAGACGAGCCACGCCGTCAATGTCCGGCAATATGTTAAACAGTCTTAAAATGCTTCAAAAACAGGCAAAAAAAGACCTGAACCTTACAAATACAACGATGAAGTATAAGGCAAAGAACGCCGCTATGCAGGTGATCAACCGTACCGCCGAGCTTGCAAATAAGCAGGAATACATAGACAGTCTTAATAAGGCTGCGGGCAAGGTAGTTACCGGCATAGAGGCACGTCAGAGTGCCATGCGTGAATGTATCGGCGAAATGACGCAGAAAGGTATCCCGGCATTTGTCGATAAAAACGGTCGGAACTGGACGCCGGAAGCATACACTAATATGTGTATACGCTCCACTGTAGGAAGTGTTGCCAAAGAAACTCAGTTTTCCCTTATGGACGAATATGGACTTGATTTGGTCGAGGTCAGCAGCCACAGCGGCGCAAGACCACTCTGTGCCAAAGATCAGGGGAAAATATTCAATCGCAACGGCGGCGGAGGTTATACTACAGACCTTGACGGCAAACGTATTAAATTCTATGCTTGGCGGGCAAGCTCATACGGCAAGCCTGCAGGGCTTCTCGGTATAAATTGTGGTCATCAGCTCTATCCGTTCCTGCCCGGAATAAGCGTTCAAACATATTTTCCGTATGACGAAAAGGAAAATGCCGAGCAGTACGAAAAAATCTGCAACCAACGTGCTCTTGAACGCAAGGTCAGAGCTTCCAAACGGGAATGTACCTCTCTTGACACTCTCGGAGATAAAGAGGGTTTTGACAAGGCGGCTTATAAGCTCAAGCAGCAGGAACAGCAGCTTAAAAGCTACTGTGAGAAAAACGGGCTTGCATACAAGCCCGACCGCACCGCTACTCCGGGATATGGACGCAGTCAAGCGGCTAAGACAACAGCAAGCTATAAGGCGGCGGTTAAGGCAGAACAAGAGCAGATAAAGCTTATTGATGTTGACAATTCTGCTGTTAATGATATAATAAGGTCAAGCGGTAAAGGGAAATCTATTAACAAATCTGAACATTATTATGAAAATTACGGAGAAGTTAATATCAATGATGGTAAAGCTGTTTCTTCTGAATTAAAGAAATTTATTACAGAAGAATCACAAAGTCCTATTGAAAAATGTCGTGTAATAAACAAAAGAGGAAAAATGTATACTGTTTACGGTGATGAATATACTGTCAATACCGGACTTCTTGGTGACGAAATGGATGGTAGTATCAATATCCATAATCACGTTAAGGGACAAAGTCAGTATTCCTTTAGTAAGGAAGACCTTGTTGAAAGTATTCGAGACGGTTCATACATTTCATATGCTTGTGACGAGAAATATCTTTACACGATGATTATTAAAAATAAGACGCCTGCTGATTTAGCCGAACAACTTTATGAAGAAGCAAGACTTGAAGTGGATGATATTCTATTTCATAATCCAGAACTCATACCGTTAGGAGATGAACAACATGAAAGAATTAAAAGAGCCTGTGAAAAACTCGGAATCGCATATAAACGCTCAAAACTACCCTGACGGTTGTTATGAAGAATTAGAAAAGCTAAAAAAAGAATATCAGTCACAATATTCCAATATCGAATCTAAGTATAAAGGTTTTCACGGACGAGATGACAGATCAGCAAAAGAACTTATGGATTTAACCATAGCTTTTCGTAAACGAATTAAAACCATAAGAGATAAATACAACGTTTAAGCACCCTTTCGAGGGTGTTTTTCTTATGACAAATTATATGATTAAAACAGCACTTTCACGGTGCTGTTTTTATATTACCTATTTTACAGAAAGGAAAATCATTATGGATGAAAAAATCACAACATCGGCAACTGAGAATGCCGAAAGCACAGCTCAGGCAGAACAGGCAGCTGCCCCCGCTCAGAGCAGCACACAGGACGGCACTGCCACGGAAGCTGTTACGCAGTCCGAACCGCAGGCTAAGCAGAAAGCCGAACCTTCCGGAAATTCAGAAACAGGAAAGGCTGACGGCGGAAAATCAGGCGGCGCAGAATCCCCCGGCGAAAGCGACAACTCTCAGGAGGAAAACAAGCAGGAGATAGCCGAGCTTAAGGGCAAGGTTCATGCACTTTCTGTCGGCGTTGCGGCAGATTGCATTGATGATGTGCTTGCGCTCGCAAAGTCAAAGGTCGCCGGAGATGTTACACTTGACAAGGCTATTGACAGTGTGATCGAAAAATATCCCAACTTCAAGGGAGAAAAACCTCCCAAGGCAATAGTTACGTCAGCTGTTGCAACTGCAAACGATGAACAGAAAACAGCCGATGAAGCAAGAATCAACAAGATAATGGGTATTAAGTAAGCCCGGAAAGGAAAATCACTATGGCAAATTCAATTACAAAATTCAAGGCGTATATCGACAAGCTCGATACAGTCTATCAGCAGGCTTCCGCCACATCTATTCTTGATGCTGATGCGGATACGGTGAGAATGGGCGCAAAAGCAGGAGAGTTTCTTATTCCTAAGATGAGCATGGACGGTCTTGCAGATTACTCTCGTTCAAGCGGTTATGTCAAGGGCGATGTCACGATCACCTATGAAACCAAATCGTGCAACTATGACAGAGGTCGTAAGTTCTCCGTTGACGCTATGGACAACGAAGAAACGGCTGGTATTGCGTTCGGCAAGCTTGCAAGCGAGTTCATAAGAACAAAAGTCGTTCCCGAAATGGACGCTTTCCGCTTTGCAAAATATGCAAGTGCCACAGGCGTTCTCTCCGCCGCCGAAGCTACTCCCACCGCCGGTACAGCTGTCCTGACAGCTCTCCAGACCGCTGTCAATGCGCAGGACGAGGCAGAAGTAAACGTTGACGGAAAGATACTCTTTATTACGCCTACACTGCTTACGCTTGCGAAAAACGTTGACACAACAAAGAGCAAGGCTATCCTTGACCGTTTTGAAAAGATCATCACTGTTCCGCAGACAAGATTCTATACGGCGATCGATATGAAGGATGGCACCTCAAGCAACGAAACCGCAGGCGGATATGCAGGCGCAACGGGCGGCTACAAGATAAACTTTATGATCATCAACCGTGATTCTGTTATCCAGTTCGGCAAGCACACAGTAAACAAGGTCGTTGCTCCCGAAGAGAACCAGACAGATGACGGTTATATGTTCTTCTACCGTGCTTACAGCATTGCTGAAACATACGAAAACAAGGTAAAGGGTATCTACCTTAACCGTGATACAACGGCGCTGACATAAGGAGGTTTCTATGACAAGAGTAGGATTTACAGCCGAAGATCTGGCGGATAACACAGTTCAGCAGGAGCAGAAAACAACTTCGGCAAACAAAAAGCAGTCTAAGCAGTCAAAGAAGCCGGCGGAGGTATCCGATGCAGCAGATAGTTACACCTGACTACTACAAAGACGTTTTCTGCGGCGAGTTTGACGGTGACGAAAAGGAGCTGTCTAAGCTCCTTGAGGTTGCATACATTATTATATATAACGAAACCTGCGGCAGAATAGCTCAGTTCGACAGTCTGGATAAAAAGGTTCAGACGGCTGTTAAAGATGCTATCTGTTGGCAGGTTGATTATATATCAGCAAACGGCGGTCTTTCATTCGTGCATGACGGCAGCTTCAGCAATATTTCACTCGGCAGTTTCAGCTATTCGGCAGGCGGAAACAGTAGCGTATCGGATGGAAAACTACCCATGTGCAATGTGTCATACGGCTTGCTTTTATCGACCGGGCTTATGTATAAAGGTCTTGATGCGTTATGATGAAACCTATACCACGCAGTCTTTTGATACACACTGCCGCTGTTGTTGCCGAAAAGACCGACAGATGGGGCGAAATCTCCGAAACGTCTACGGAAACATTGAAATATGTCCGTATAGAACCAACAGAGAGTTATACCAGCGATAAGCAGAATAATCAGGTAAAGGTTGACGCAGTCATGTATTACGATTGCCGTAATTCCTCTCCGTCAAATTTCAAATTTGTGCCGGGCGCAAAGGTGATTTTTGAAAAAATGGAATACAGGATTGCAAGCATAAAGCGGTATGACACAAACGCTCCGCACCATTATGAGATAGGGTTATCGTTATGAATGTGAAAATAAACATTAACAGTGCGGCAGTCAAGGCGAGAATGACGGAAAAAACACATGATGCTATGAAACTTCTTATGTCAAATTTCCTTAAGGATTGCAACGATTACGTTCCTCAAGATCAGAGCGTTCTCATAAATAGCAGTATAATCCATACAGGAATCTCTGCCGATTGGGTACCACCGCTCGGAAAAAAAGTGACTTCAGAACAGTTACAAGCACTTGCCCGTGCTAAAGGCAGTGAAGTTGAAATAAGAAACGATAGTATTGCTATGGTTCTTCGTTGGGAAACACCTTATGCAAGAACATTGTACTATGGCGTATCTAAAAAAGGTAACCCTATATCATATTCACATGATGAAAACCCAAAAGCCTGCAAGATGTGGGCTCACAAAGCAGCGGCGGAGAAAAATGAACAATGGCGGCGGCAATTACAAAAACTTATCGGAGGAGATAAATGACACCTCAAAAAAAGGCTATTGAGCTTGTATTGGACTATATCCAGAGCAAGCTCGGATATAGCATAACTACGCAGGGACTGCCTGTCGGCGGAGGTATCTCCGCCGAAGTGCAGGCGGCAAAGGATAACGGTGCTACACTTAACAGGCAGCGGCAGGACAGAACCTTGCCGCTTCTTCTTTTATCGAAAAACAAGACACAAGGTGTAGCAATGGAACAGCTTTTCAATATCGGCAATCTTATATCAAGAGCAACCAAACTGCCACAGGATGAATGCGTTCAGCTGATGAGCGCAACCGTATCTACTGATGCGGCAACTGTCGGAAAAGTCGGGGATTTCTGGATATATTCTATGATTGTTGATGTCAGGATAGCATTTTAGGAGGTACTAATATGGCAAATGAACAGGTAATACCTACTGTCGGCAAAGCCGAGCTGAACAGTGAGATAAAGGTTGAAATCAATACTACTCCTACAGGAGAAGCGGCTACATATTCGGATATGCGAAAGGCATTTAAGTCGTTAACAACCGCAATAAACGAGGTCGTATACAGTGCGACATATCTTGCAGACGGCGGCTTTGCAAGCTCTGCGGTTGTTGGCGCAGCACCCACGGTAGTGCTTGCGGGTGATTTTATAAAAGACGATCCTGTCTGCGCTTTTCTTGATGAAATTCAGTATGAGATCGGCTCTAAGCGAGTAACAGACATCAAAATAACCCGTAATGGCAAGGAACTTACCTGTCCCGTTACGGTTACCGCAGCCGGTATAGGCGGAGGCGAATCTACAGCACCGAATACCATAAGCTGTACAATTGCTTTTAACGGCAAACCCACAATAACAACAGCCACCGTTTCGGGTGTCTGATATTACATCAAAAAACAGTCAGTGTGCCAAACGGCACACTGCTGAATTTTTGTCAGGAGGATAACAATGGCATATAAAATCACACGAACACAGAAAATCACGGAAACTCTTGAGCTGTCTGATAAAAACGGAAACGTCATCGACAGCATTGATATAGACATAGATGCAGATGCCGTCTGCACAGCTTTCCGAAAGAAACAGACGGAAGTAATTGATGCGGAAAGACGTCTTAAAGAAATAAGAAAAAACGGTGTTGAAACAGATCTTGAATGCGCTTATGAGGCGTATGGAAATGCGGTAATTGCAATTTTTGAGCTGATATTCGGCGAAGACGGTACAAAAAAGTTGCTTGAATTTTTCGAGGACAATTACATTGAAATGGGTATACAGGTAGTACCGTTTATTAATGCTGTCATTGTACCGAAAATAAATGAAACGCTTCGTAATCGTAAGGCACAGATCAGAGCGTTACATAAGTACCGCTAATGAGTACATTTTCATTGTCACAGCCGTGCCCCCGCAGCATAGAAGTCGGGGGCATTTGTTATACATTAAATTTGAGTTTTGACCGTGTTTTATCGGCATTTGAACTGCTGAGCAGTGATGAGCTGGAAGGCATCGATTCATTTGATGTTATCTTCGATTGGTTTGTAATTGCCCCGAAAGTCAAAAATCTTTCGGTAAGAGCCGATGTGGTTAATGAAATTTTCGATAAACTTATCAATTTTGATAAAAATACCTCTGACACGGAAGCAGAAACGATAAGCTTTGAGCAAGACGCACCGTTTATCTATGCGGCATTCAGACAAGCATATGGCATTGATTTGTTCCAGGAACAGGGTAAGCTGCAATGGTGGGAGTTTGTTGCACTGCTCGGAGCACTGCCGTCCGATACACGTTTGAGCGACATTATCGATATACGAATACGTCCTGTTCCTGCTCCGAACGGAAGAAATCAGGAGCAGATATCGGCACTGTTAAAACTTAAAGCACAGTATGCGATTAAAAATCCCGTAAACAAACAATCGGCTCAGGACGGTTGGGAACGGTTATGGGGTATTCTCGAAAAACAGGCAGAAGAGAGGTGAGATTATGCCGGAAAGCGACGGAAGAGTAGAATTTGAAGTCCGTGCGGACTTAAGTAAAATAGACGCTGATATGGCGGAAGCCGGAAAAAAGGTTTCCGAAGCGGCTCAAAAAGGCGCAAAAAAACAGGAAGAAGTCGTTGAAAAGGCGCAGGAAAACATTTCGCAGGCTGTGAAAAAAGCAAACGATGAAATAGAGAACGACAATTCCAAGACGCAGAAGAATATAACAGACACAGCAAAGAAGCAGTCTGACAAAGTAGTGCAGACCGAAAAGAAAAACAAGGAAGCTGTAACGCAGACTGCAAAAAAAGAAGGCGACAAAGTAGTTGATAACTATAAAAAGGATACACAAGAAATTATCAACAGTACCGATACGCTTTCTTCAGAAGTCGAAAAGAAAACTTCCGGCATAGGCTCAAAAATCGGCACAGGTCTTAAAGGTGTCGGAAAAGGCATCGGCGTTGCTGTTGGTGCCGGACTTGCTGCAGCAGGCACGGTAGCGGTTGCGGCAACAGGAAAAGCTATATCCGCAGCAAACGATCTTGATAAAGCAAATAATCAGCTGACTGCATCGCTCGGACTTACTGCAGAGGCAGCGGAAAAATACGGTGATATCATTAAGAAAGTTTACGGCGATAATTATGGCGAAAGCTTTGATGATATATCCAACACGCTCGCTCTCATCAAGCAGCAGATGAAAGACGTCACAGACGATGAGCTTCAAAAGGTTATTGAAAGCACATATCTTTTATCAGATACATACGATATAGACGTTTCTGAGGGTATCCGTGGAGCAAATGCTCTAATGAAGCAGTTTGGCATTACAGCTGAAGAAGCGTATAATCTCCTTGCTCAGGGTGCAGAAAAGGGCTTAAATCAGAACGGTGACATAGCCGATCAGCTTGCCGAGTACAGCACTTACTATGCTGATATGGGCTTTACTGCCGAAGAAGCCATGTCTATGATGGCAGAAGGCGCAAAAAACGGTGCGTTTCAAGTTGATTTTCTGAATGATGCTTTTAAAGAGTTTTCTATCAGAGCAAAGGATGGCAGTCAGACTACAGCTGACGGTATGGCTTTACTCGGTCTTGATGCAACAAAGCTCGGCGAAGAATTTGCCGCAGGGGGTGACCGTGCGTATCAAGCATACAAGCTTGTCAATGAAAAGCTTGCCGAATGTAAAAGTGATGTAGATCGCAACGCCGCAGGTGTTGCTTTGTACGGAACAAAGTGGGAAGACCTCGGAGAAGATGCCGTTCTCGCTATGGCACACATGGGGAACAGCATTGACAAAACCCGTGATAAGCTCGGTGAGATGGAATCAGTTAAATACAACAGCTTATCCGATATGTGCAACGGACTTTCCCGTACAATTGAACTGCTTCTGATTCCGCTCGGCGAACAGATTATTCCCGTACTTAAGGATATTATTGAGCTTATCGAACCGATTATTTCGGAGCTTCTGCCACAGTTTATGGAATTGCTTAAGCCTATACTCGAAAGCGTTACACGCATTATTCAGAAGCTTGTTCCTACATTGATTAAGCTTTTTGATAAGCTGTTACCGCCGATAATCAAGATTGTAGACACCTTGCTTCCGCCGCTTATTGAAGTGATCGAAGCATTACTGCCGATACTTGATGTTGTAATCGAACTGCTTACTCCGATTCTGGAACTGGTGGCTGAGCTTGCCGAACCGCTCGGTACTGTTATCTCAGCAGTCGGGAAGTTGCTATCAGCTGTTATCGGTCTTATTGATGGCGCATTATCGCCTATTATGCCTGTAATATCATCGCTTGCAGATGTGCTGTTACAGATACTCGGTCCGGCTCTTGATATTGTTGCGGGGCTTGTTAATTCACTTGCAGATGTTTTTTCCGGCGTTACAAATTTCTTATCCGGTGATATTATGGGCGGCTTTGAATCTTTCGGAAACGGTCTTGTAAATCTGTTTGATGGTGTTCTAAGCACCATAGATTCAATATTCGGTACTAATCTCACAAATTGGTATAACAAAGTTAAAGAGGCTTGTCAGAAAATCGGCGAAGAAATGTATGCTGCTACGCATCAGGAAGAAATCAGAGCGAATGAGCTGAGCACGAAATATACCGATTTGCATGGTGATATGAATAAATTCATAGTTCAGGAATTACGAAGCGGTAAATCAGCTGACGAGGCATTATCAAATGCAAAAAATAAATTCCTTGATACAGCGGAAAAGAAAGAATATTTCAATTCACAATTAAAGGATTATGTCAATGAGGATAAGGTTAAAGAGTGGTATAACAACGTCAGAAATAATAACGGGCTATATTCACAGGGTTATTCAGACGATGAAGACCATTCTTCCGTTTATAGCCAAAACATTGCCGAAGAAGAGGAGCGTAAAGGAAAAGCGGCTTTAGGATATACCGGTGCAGGCACAAGTTATTCGTATAGCAGTGCAGGGAAAACAACATACAAAGCTCCGACATACACCTATACTCCGTCTACATATAAAGCATCAAATTATGTTTATGTACCGGAAGAAAAGGAAGAAAAGGAAACGTCAAGCTCGTCAAGCACTAAGAAAAAAAGTTCTTCAAGCACAAAGTCTAAAAGCTCTTTAAGCTCATCATCAAAGAAAACTAGTTCGAGCAGTTCAAGCAGCGGTATGCAAAATATCAATATTACGTCTTACATACCGACAGTTTGGGATAATGTTGATACCGCAAACGCAAAGCTCGCCGCAGGCATAGGTGCAAGCAAAGTCGGTAACAGCAAATCAGGTAAGATAATCAGTGGCTTATCGTCGGCATCAAAGGTATCGGCTTCGGCAGAAAAATCAGATGCTACGCTTAACGATGTGGTATCAGAACTTAAAAAGTTGAAAACTGCACAGGAAAAGATGCAGTATACGCTTGATGTCACGCTGAAAACAAATGATTACACACTTGCAAAAGCTACCGTCAAGGGGATAAAGAAAATTCAGAAGCAAACCGGTAAATCACCATTATAGGAGGCATAGGTATGACAGTGAAAATCAATAATACAGACATTTCCGAGTACGTCACAAATTGCGACTTACGTCATTCATGCCGTGGCGAGAGTACTTCATACAGCTTGAACGGAACGGCTTATACGGACAGATTCGGAGATTTTAAGATCTCCGGTTCTGTCGCTTTTGGTATTATACCGGCAACAAAATGGAAATCAATTTTTACCATATTTAAAAGCGGTAGTTTTACGCTTTTTGTAAATGCAGATTCGTATACTGTTCATGTAAAAGGTGACATTTCTGCTCCATACGCTTATACCGATGCAACACTCGGCGAGTGCTATAAAGATGTGTCAGTGGAGGTGGAAGAGATATGATTTCTGTATCATCAAGCTTTAAAACCAACGCTACTAAGCCGGTACGAAATATAAATGCAAAAATTTCAATCGGATCTGTAGATTACGGAATAGAAGATATAGTATCTTTAGATATTTCTCGTTCCACGTCTGATGGCGGTATAAGTGTCGGAGGCACATCAGCGGCTCGGCTGACAGCAACTATACGTGCCGACCTCCTACCGACAATGGATGCGTATAAAGTGACCGTTTTCATTGGCTTTACCGAATTGACACAAATCGGAATCTTTTATATAACGGATTTATCTCAGGAAAAAGGATATGTAAATATCGAAGCGTATGACAGATTCTATTTCCTTGATAAGCCGTGTAGCTTCAACGGCAGTGCCGATGATACGGTTGACACCTTATCATTTCCTGCGACGCATCAAGATCTGCTTTCGTACATCGGAAAAATAAACGATTTTACAATAAGTGCAAAATCGAATGACTTTGCAAAAATAAAAACCAAGCCGGTTTTTAACAGTGAAGCAACAAATCCGACAAATAAATATTACACATACCGTGAAATAATCGGCTTTATTGCCGCCTGCAACGGTTGTAATGCTCAATTTGATGCGAACGATAAACTGATATTTACACGTCCTTCAAACAGCGTTGAAACAGTAGATGAAGTTTCTTGCGAAAGCTGTACTGTTGCTCAGGATGACGGTTTTACCGTAAAAGGCATACGCTTTACAATCGGTACTGATACCGCATTTTATATTGATGCCAACGGTACGGCTTACGATGAATCCTTGCCGGGTATAATCGAAGCAGTTAATCCGCTTGCCACCGTTGAAATAATGGAGTATGTCTGGAACAAGCTCGGAGGGTATCACTATTATGCCGCTAATGTATCAAGACGTGGCAGAGGGTGGCTGTTGCCGGATGATGTTATAGAAGTAATGAGCAATGGAACAACTAAAAAAGCTACAATAACCGCTATTTCTTACGAGCTTAGCAAGGACGGCGGCTTTTCAGAGCAAATTACTTCCACAGCCGAAAGCACTGAACAGTCATCAAACAGGTATAGTGCCGCAGGGGATCATACCTCTAATGTAGGTGCCGGAAAATACAACAGCACTACTATTATAAATGATCCTGTTATAATTTCCGAAAAAGCAAAAGAATATCTGAAATACGATTACAGCATAATCGGATACAGCGCAGACGACAAAATAACGTATGGCTTAGACGGTGGCAATCCCGATATTATCGTGCAAGGGTACAAGGCAACATATGACCCCGGCGGAATAGGCGCACTATGCGGTAACTTTAATGTTGTTAACGGAATTTACGGTGCTACCAAGGTTTATGCTACTCCGTTTACAACGCTTGATTTTTATTTAGAAATAACCCGAGTCGTCCAGTACACTGAGTACACTATTTATTACATAAATTTAATATCAGAGTACACGACAAAAGACGGAAAGACAACAAAAAAAGTCGAATCGAGTGTACAAGCAAGGCACGGCAATTTTTCGCCAGCGTTAAAGTGGAACCAAATTTATCCTCCGTCTGCCGCTTATCCTAACGGCTATGCAGTAATAGTGTATGGACTAAATTTTCACAACAACATGTTAAGTGATTCGGAGGCAGAGAAATATAGATTTGTAGCGGCAAATGACGCAGGGGTTTCTTTCTCGTCAATCGCCGAATACAATGCTGCAATTCGATTGACACGATCGACTCTGGAAAAGAAAGATGTAAATCAAACCGTATCCAAAATAGTCGAAGCCGGCGGAACAGCTGATTTTCCGGAACTCGGCGAAAACGATGTGCTTTATATTGACAGTACCGATAATTCGGCATATAAATGGTCGTCAAAAATCTCTGCTTACTATTGCGTAGGCAGAGATTATTTTTCGATAAAGCAGATCCACTCTGTAGCTGATCCAAATTCATCAGACACTGAAATTCTTGAAGCCCAGTTACTTCAGGATATGCGTTCGCCGACAGAATGGACTCTTCACGCTTCCTTTGTTCCCCCGAAAGGATATATGTGTATAACTGACTTTGAAGGCGGTCAGCACGGCATTAAAATAGGCGATGGTAATACTCCATGGTCAGAACTTTTATATGTCAATATTTATGACTTGTCGGCGTATCTGAAATCAGACGAAATATCGAACTGGGCAAAAGCTGAAAGCAAGCCTACATACACAGCCGATGAAGTCGGGGCGGCGAAAAAGAATCATACACATAACGTGTCGGATATCACAGATATGCCAGCATGGGCGAAAGCCGAGAATAAGCCTGTATATACGGCAAGCGAGGTCGGAGCGGCAACAGCGGCAGATATTACTGTGGCGGTGAATGCTGTCAAGATCGGCGGAAGAAATCTGCTGTATGACAGCACGGGGAACATCAAAAACGGCTGGAGCGGTAACACTATAATAACGGTTGATGGCGGAATAT
>OMCH01000156.1_pt1 | contig 38880 bp, 29 predicted proteins | sample 1674341 | NCBI WGS metagenome assembly OMCH01 (sample SAMEA103958164, study PRJEB25191) | human gut metagenome | biome: human-associated habitat [ENVO:00009003]; feature: intestine environment [ENVO:2100002]; material: feces | place: Germany | collected 2013/2015
ATAGCGAACCCGAGAAGTGCTGTCCGACAAAAAGAACTATCGGTAGCTTGCTATCGTAGGCAAAGCTGAATAATATAACAGAAGCACATCTAATACAAGACTTTTTCAACAATCTGCGCCCGTAGGCTTAGCCTACGGGCTTTTTTGACGTTTTTTCCCGAATATAATCAAAAAATAAAACGAAAATGTTGTGAAAATTTACAAAATAGCTTGATTTGTGTTCTTTTTTATGGTAAAATTAAATAAAATCATAATGGCGGTACTGCGTATATCTGTAATACAATCATATTTCACCGCCTTTGATTTCAGCTATTTAATTGCGTTGCCCCACTTTAACAGTTTATCACATTGAACTATTACATACATATTAGCCCAAGGAGGCGAATAAGGTGCAGTTAAACACCAACGGTCAGAAGTTTATAAATATAATAATCGGCTTTTCACGGGATTTTCCCTTTACCGTAAACCCGGGCGAACATTCCGAGAAAACCTACCCTTCTCTTTTAGAGCTTATAAATCCCGATGATATTCCTCCGATAACCGAAATGTTCACCGATGTATCACAGGACGAGGAAAAGCGTTTTGAAGCGCATTGTCGTTTTATGGTGAACGATGAATATCACTGGTTTTTCCTTTCGTGCAAGGCGGTATATGCAGAGTACGGCAGACCTGTGCGTTTCGAGGGAACGATGTGCGATGTATCGACCTACCTTGAAACAGCGGGCGACGACCTTGTATATAACGAATTCCGCAAAAAGCACAACATAAAGCTGTCCGAACTTAAAAAAGGCGCTCCGCGTCTTGCCGATGTGCTTGATGTCGACTACCTTACAAGCATACAGCGTCCTTTTGCCGTGCCACAGCTTTATTCCGCCATATTTGACGAAAAAGGAAAGCTGATATGTGCGCCGAAAACACAGCATAAATCCCTTTCTCCCAATGATTTTGCCTATCAGAAGAAAAAGAATATCCGCATAAATCACCTTATCAGCGGAACGTGGATACTGGGAGCGAAAACGCAGGAATTACTCGATGACAACATTCAGCTGTGGGAAACGCTCGTACAGACCGTTTCCCGTATGGCAAACGCATTTGTTGTAGTTCTTTCGGAAATGGACAATTCACAGAATGCAAACAAGCTGCTGGGTCAGAATGTCGAGGAGCAGATACTGCTGAATAATATCTACGCTATCATAATGCAGAGCAAAAGCGCAGATATTGCGTTAAACTCCGTCACAGAGCTTATAGGCGATTATTTTCACCTTGACAGGATAACCATAATCGACCGTGATGATTTTACTCAGGAGCTGTGCTGGTGCAAGGATTACAAGTACCGCCACCTCCCTCTTGAAATAGACGGCGATACCGCACTTGACTGCGCCTCGATCCGTGATGATCTGAGCCTTACGTCATCGGCTTTTTCGGATACGGATACCAACGACCTTACAAAGTTCGGTATCAAGTCGTATGCTATATTCAAGCTGATAAATTCGGGCGCTTTTGACAGCCTTATAATGTTCCAGACGATTGAAAAAGAGCATAACTGGACACAGCGTGAGCGCAAACAGCTACGCAACATTTCACAGATAATCTCCTCGCTTATTATGCGTAAGGAAACGCAGGATAAGCTGGAGCAGTCGCAGAAGCTTATGCGTCAGCTTGCCTTTTATGACGCTATCTACAATATTCCGAACCGTGCAAGGCTGAACAAGGACCTTGACAAGATAATTAAGCGTAATACAAAAGGCTCGCTTATCGCTTTCAAGGTCACCAACACACGCACTCTGTCCGCAGTTTACGGTCACACCTATTCGGATATGCTGCTGCGCAGTATCGCTCAGTATCTTAAGGACCTGCCCGTAAAGGACATTGGTGTATATTATTTCACAAATGCGATTTTTATGCTTAATCTTCCGGATTGTACCGACAATGAAGCTAAAAATCTTGTCGAAATGCTGATACACCGTTTTTCAAAGCCGTGGAAATTCGGCGAGGATGAGCATTCCATCCATTGCAGTCTTGGCATAGCGTTCTATCCCGAAAACGGCGAGGACGCCGAGGAGCTTTGCAAGGCGGCAAGCACGGCAATGTACCGTGCAAGAGAATTCAAGCAGAACAGCTACGCCTTCTATTCAGGCTCGCTTGAGCGTACAAGAATGTTTGCGGCAAGCCTTGAACAGCATATAAGAGAATGTATAAACGACGGTATGAGAGGCTTTTCACTGCGTTTTCAGCCGTCCTTCAGTGCGGTTGACGGCAGTATAATCGGCTGTGAGAGCTTTGTACGCTGGCACGACGAGCAATACGGCAATATTCCTAACTCAACTTTGTTCCCTATGGCTGAAAATCTCGGCTTATCCCACGTCATAGACGGCTGGGTAATGGAGCGTTCGTGCGAATTCTGCAAGGAGATACAGGACGCAGGCTTTGAGAATTTTACCATCAGCGTAAATCTTACCGCAGGCGAACCGCAATCTGCCGAAATCGTAACGCAGGTACGTCACGCTCTTGAAGAAAGCGCACTCCCTCCGTCCTCGCTGATACTCGAAATTCCTGTAAAAGCCAACATTTTCTACAGCGACAGCACCCATATCCTGCACGATCTGCGTAATCTCGGTGTAAATATTGCCATAGATAAATACGGCACGGGGAATATTTCGTTAAAGGTCCTCAAAAACTCATACGTCAACCTTGTGAATCTTCCGGCAAAGCTGTTTATGAATCACGAGGACGAATTTGACACTGAGCTTGTAAGCTCGGTTATCCATCTTGCAAAATGCCGTGAGCTTACCGTATGTGTAAAGGGCATTGAGGACAAGGAACAGCTTGATACCGTGCAGAAGTTCGATATTGACAGGATACAGGGCTACTACTGTTCACGTCCGCTGTCGCTGACGGAAGCAAAGACAGTATTTACCGAAAGTATAAGAATAAAGGGATGCTGAGCGTATCCTCAGACTGTCGATAAACCCACGCACCGCAAAAATGCAGAAAAGTAAACCGGCGCAAACTAAAAATCCGATAAATTAAAAGAATTTCGCACAGCCGTAAAAAAACGGCTGTGCGAAAGCATTTTTGCTTACTGCGTCAACCGCCCCTCAACGTACCTTTGTACGCCTGTCGGGGCGGTTTCCTTGTCTGCGTGTGTTTCTCAACGTCTGCTGCGTGCCGTAAGACCGCAGGATGTATTTTAATGTCACTTGTTGAAAAAGTCGAAGAATTGTTGATAATTCTTCGGCTTTTTGTATTTAATTTGAAAAATTGATGTAAAGGACGCTTTTATTTGCAATTCGCTTGAAAAGAGCGCATTTTTCGAGTATAATATATTTATCTGTAATTGTAAAATCGACTGCGGCTGAAACCGCATTTATATTAAAAGGAACACAGCTTTATGAAACTTATTCTAAGCAAAATTAAGACCTATTTCGGAAAACTTGATAAGCTGCTGCTGTTCATGTGTATGGGCATTGCTTGCTTTGCCGTATTTATCCAGTATACACTTTATGAAAACGATATAAGCTCGGCAGTTACCGCAAGCCAGTATAAAACGCAGATCATAGCCTTTATTGCAGGACTTGTAATAGCGATGGCACTGGCGGCAATCAACTATAAATATCTGGCAAAGCTCTGGTTTATATACGTTCCGTTGGCAATGGGGCTGACATTACTGCTGTTCACCCCTCTCGGAATACAGCGTGAAGGCGCAGATGATATAGGCTGGCTCGATCTCGGTATAATGACGATACAGCCGTCTGAGATACTGAAGCTCGCTTTTATACTTTCGCTTGCCGTTCATCTGTCAAAGGTCGAGGACAGAATGAACGAGCCGATACACTTTATCCTGCTGTGCATTCACGGAGCGATACCTACACTGCTTATAAGGCAGACGGGTGACGACGGCTCGGCTTTGGTATTCCTGTTCATCTTCATATGCATGATGTTTGCGGCAGGTCTTTCGTGGAAATATCTTGTAATGATAGCAGTGGCTATCCCTCCGGCTGTCTACGTTTTATGGAATTACCTTATGCAGCCGCACCAGCAGAAGCGTTTTCAGGTGCTCTGGGACGCACAAATGCAAGAGGACGAGGCACTGGGAATATATATGCAGCAGCGTGTGGGAAAAATAGCCTTAGGCTCGGGCGGACTTACGGGGCTTGGGCTTTCGGGAGGAGATTATACCTATGTTCCCGAAATTCACAACGACTTCATTTTTTCATATATCGGAATGACTATGGGACTGCTCGGCTGTCTTCTGGTAGTAGGGCTTATAGCGGCTCTGTCGCTTAAGATTCTGTCAAATGCAAGCGGTGCAAAGGACACTCTCGGCAGACTTATCTGCATAGGCGTATTTGCTCTTATAGTATTCCACACAACAGTAAATATCGGAATGGTACTCGGCATCGCTCCCGTTATCGGCATACCGCTCCCGTTTTTCAGTGCAGGCGGCACATCGGGAATGTGTCTGTTTGCGGCAATAGGGCTTGTGCTGAGCGTGAGCTATCATAATTCGACCAAGTACAGAATGTTCTATACGGAAAAGGATTAAACTCCCTACGGGGACAGACTATCGAAAAGCCTCTATTATTATCAAAAATGGGGTTGAGGGGCGTAGCCCCCAACAGGGTCTAGGGGCGGTAGCCCCACATTCAGCCCCGGCACGGATGCCTGGCGTGTATGCACAAGGGCTTTGCACGATGCAAAGCCAACCAAGCATACACAGCCTTTCACCGAGGGGAAGGGGTTTGGGGTTTCGGCAAGGATGCCGAGATAGAACGCCCAAAGGCTTTGCAGGACGCAAAGCCCACAAAGCGTTCTTATAGGGATGGAGAATTTGCTCTATTTTATAAAAAACAGACTTTTTCTAAAAGCTGACTCCCTACGGGAGAAAAAATAAATCAGATAAAGCAAAAATGAAAGGAAACGATCATGGCAAAAAAGACAATTCACACCCTTGAGGAGATTTATCCGGAAAGTGCTGTAACGGCGCAGAGAGAAAGATATGAAAAATCTGCGGAGGAATTCAGGAGCATCTTCGGCGACAGCGATCAGCTCCGTTATTTTTCCGCACCCGGCCGTACAGAAGTCGGAGGCAACCACACCGACCACAATCACGGCAAGGTGCTTGCGGCAAGTGTAAACCTTGACGTTATCGCCGTTGTAGAGCCTACAGATGACAACATCATCAAGATAAAGAGCGAGGGCTTCCCCGAGGATTCGGTTGACATATCTGACCTTTCAGTTCACGAGGATGAAAAAAATTCATCTGCCGCTCTTATAAGAGGTGTTGCCGCCGGTTTTAAGAACAACGGTCTGAATATAGGCGGTTTCAAGGCTTATACAACATCGAACGTTATGAAGGGATCGGGTCTTTCAAGCTCTGCGGCATTTGAAGTACTTATAGGAAATATACTTTCGGGCATATACAACGCAGGCAGTATCAGTGCAGTGAAGATTGCTCAGATAGCACAGTACGCCGAGAACAAATATTTCGGCAAGCCCAGCGGACTTATGGATCAGATGGCAAGCTCGGTAGGCGGTTTCGTTGCTATCGACTTCAAGAATACACAGGCGCCTATCATCGAGAATATCCCCGTTGATTTCTCGTCATACGGACACGCACTGTGCATAATTGATACAAAGGCAGATCATGCCGACCTTACAGACGAATATGCCGCTATCCCCCGTGAGATGAAGGCTATAGCAGGCTACTTCTCCGCAGAATGTCTGCGTGAGATCTCCCGTGCGGATGTAATACTCAATATGGGCATCTTAAGGCAGAAGTACGGCGACCGTGCGGTTTTGCGTGCGCTCCATTTCTTTGAGGAAAACGAGCGTGTGGACAAGCTGGCACATTCGCTGAGGCATCAGCATTTCGATGATTTCTTAAGCTCGATAAACGAAAGCGGAAACTCAAGCTACAAGTACTTACAGAATATTTTTGCCGTTTCGGACTATACGCATCAGGCGGTAGGCATAGCACTGAACGTTGCGGAACACGCTCTTGCAAGAAAGGGTGCGTGCAGAGTTCACGGCGGAGGCTTTGCCGGTACTATCCAGGCATTTGTTCCGCAGGATATTTTAAAGAGCTTTATAGTTGATATAGAAAAGGTATTCGGTGCAGGAAGCTGTCACGTTCTTTCGATACGCCCCGTCGGAGGTACTGAGGTACAGCTCTGATTGCGACGGGTAAAACAAAACAGCCCTTTCGGGCTGTAATGTATATCGTCAGATGACAAACTCCTCATACTCATACTTATGCAACTTGTCCACAAGGGCGGTTACGGCGATGCCGTTTTCAAGGTACTCCTCGCTCAGCACCTTTCCGTGTGAGTGGAGAGCCGCCGCAAGTCCCGACTTGTCATACGGTATCAGCATTTCCATACGGCTTACCTTGTCGGTAAGATTATCCGATATGGCTTTCAGCAGTTCGTCAAATCCCGTGCCGTTCTTTGCGGAAATCATTACGGTATTTTCTGTGGGCGGCAGTTCATAATCGAGCTTGTCGCATTTATTGAGAACGGTTATTACCGGTATTTCGCCGCATCCAAGCTCCGACAGCAGAGAAAGCGTTGTTTGTGCTTTTTCTCTTGCCTCCGGATCGGACGCATCGCAGACGTGCAGGATAATATCCGCACTCGCCGCTTCTTCAAGCGTTGACTTGAACGCTTCTACAAGGTGGTGAGGAAGCCGTCTTATAAGCCCTACGGTATCTACAAGCGTAAGACTTCTTCCGTCGGGCAGTTCTATTGCCCTTGATGTAAGATCCAGCGTTGCGAACAGCTTGTCCTCGGCAAGAACGCCTGCACCTGTAAGTGCATTGAGCAGGGTCGATTTTCCGGCATTCGTATATCCTACGATAGCGCCGACGCATACGCTGTCTTTCTTACGGCGGCGGCGTGACAAATCACGACGTTTTTCAAGCTCTTTAAGTTCATCGCTGAGTTTATCTATTCTGCGTCTTATGTGACGGCGATCGGTTTCAAGCTGGGTTTCACCCGGTCCTCTCGTTCCTATACCGCCGCCAAGACGTGACAATGACGTACCTATTCCCATAAGGCGTGGCAGACGGTATTTAAGCTGAGCCAGTTCAACCTGAAGTTTTCCCTCGTTTGTCACTGCTCTGCCGGCGAATATGTCAAGGATAAGCATTGTGCGGTCGATAACACGCACTGAGGTTATATCCTCGATATTGCGTATCTGGCTTGAGCTTAGCTCCATATCAAATATAATAAGCTGTGCGTCAAGGTCCTTTGCGGCGGCACTGAGTTCTTCAATCTTGCCCTCGCCCAGAATTGTCGCACTTTCGATAGCAGGACGTTTCTGAATAATACGGCACACTGTCACCGCACCTGCGGTTTCAGCCAGTTCTTCAAGCTCATCCATAGATATTTCCGCATCATATTCGCCGGTATCTACTCCTGCGAGTATGGCACGGGTTAATTCGTTTTCCTTTAAGATCGGATTGTTTACGGCTGATTCGTTCATAATGTTCCTTTCCGGTTTATAAATAATCAATAATAAAGTAAATTTATGCGGTAATCCGCAAAAGGTGGTAATCTTTATGAAGTTCAAAGAATACGACGTAATAATTGTCGGCACAGGCGTTTCAGGTCTTTATGCCGCACTCAACCTTGACAGCAGTATGCAGATACTTATGCTCTCAAAGCGTGAGCTGACGCTGTGCAACTCGGCTCTCGCACAGGGCGGTGTTGCTGCTGTAATGGACACGTCAAACGACAACTACGAACTGCACATCAAGGATACTCTTATAGCCGGCGGCTACAAGAACAATATCGACAATGTACGCATACTTGTCGAGCAGGGTCCGAAGGACGTTAAGAATCTGCTCAATTACGGAGTTGACTTTGACAGAAAGCAGGACGGCTCAATCGACCTTACCCTTGAGGGCGGTCACTGCCGTCACAGAATCGCTCACCACAAGGACAGCACAGGCTTTGAGATAGTTACTTCGCTTATCGAGGGAGTAAAGAAGCTGTCCAATGTCACGATTCTTGAAAACACTCATCTGCTCGGTCTTACCAAGCGAGGCGACGATTTCCTGTTTGATGTGCTTCACGAAGGAAAGCACAGTTATTATACCACAAAGAACACCATACTTGCAACAGGCGGTATAGGCAGAGTTTACGATTATACCACAAACTCTGCGATAGCAACGGGCGACGGCATACAGTTTGCTTATAATATGGGGGCTGATATTCAGCATTTAAGCTATGTGCAGTTCCACCCCACAGCCTTTGCCGACCACGAAAACCGTGAGTGCTTTCTTGTATCCGAGGCGGTACGAGGCGAGGGCGCATATCTGCTCAACTGCAACAAGGAACGTTTCATGCACAAGTATGAGCCTGAACGTAAGGAGCTTGCTCCCCGTGACGTAGTTTCAAAGGATATGATGAAAGAGCAGAAGGAAACGGGCAGTGACAAATTCTATCTTGATATTTCGTACAAGGATCCCGAATTTATCAAAAACCGCTTCCCTATGATATATAATAAGGTTCTTGAAAAGGGCTACGATATGACCAAAGAGCCTATCCCGATATACCCCTGTCAGCACTATCTTATGGGCGGTATCGGCGTAAACGGACACGGCGCTACGAATGTAAAGGGTTTATATGCCGCAGGAGAATGTGCGCATACCGGCGTTCACGGCATCAACCGCCTTGCAAGCAATTCTCTGCTTGAAGCGCTGGTATTCAGCCGTCTTATTGCAGAGGACATAAACAAGAACAATACCCACAGAGAGCTTGGAACGCTTGAGGCTGATTATCCCTCGCCCGACGGCAAGCCGCTCCCTAAGGGAATACGCACCGAGATAAGACACATAATGCAGCGTTCTTATTTCGTTGTACCTGACTATGTTGAAGCGGCAAAGGATATAAAGCGTGTAACGGAGCTGAAGGATCTGCTCGATAACGGCGGTTTTGAGGTAACTCCCGACTATATCGAAGCAAAATCACTGACGACAGTTGCTTACATAATCCTCAGCGAAGTGGTTGCAGAGGGAAAGGAAAAGGGCATTATATAATGAAATTATTACAGTTTTACGTTGACGATCTGATAAAAAGAGCGATAACAGAGGATATAAACTATATAGACAGCACCACCGACCTGCTTATTGATGAGGACGATATTTCGGAGGCATATTTTGTATCAAAGGCTGACGGCGTTCTTGCGGGAATTGATGTTGCAATGCGTGTTTTCACATTACTTGACGACACTATCAAGATGAATATTCATTTCAAGGACGGCGACGCTATAAAGAAGGGCGATGTTATCGCCGAGTTCAAGGGTCACACCTGCGCTATGCTGAAGGCGGAGCGTACAGCGCTCAATCTTTTACAGCATATGAGCGGTATTGCAAGCTACACAAACAAGTGCGTAAAGGCAGTCGAGGGTACTGATGCTTCTATCGCAGATACGAGAAAAACGCTCCCCGGCTTACGTCCTTTGCAGAAATACTCCGTAGTGGCAGGCGGCGGAAGAAACCACCGCTACAATCTTACCGATGCGGCGATGCTTAAGGATAATCACATTGACGCATACGGCGGCATTACACAGGCTGTTACAGCTCTGCGTAAAAAAGCGGGACATATGCTTCAGATCGAGGTCGAGGTACGCAACTTTGACGAGCTGAACGAGGCGCTTGCGGTAAAGGCAGACGTTATTATGCTTGACAATATGAGCTGTGAGGATATGAAGAAAGCGGTAGAGATAACCGCAGGCAGAGCAAAGCTGGAAGCCAGCGGAAACGTAACGCTCGACAATATCCGTGACGTTGCGCTGACGGGCGTTGATATAATCAGCCTCGGTGCGCTTACTCACAGCGTGACAGCTTTTGATATTTCGATGAAGTGGAAGAAAAAGGCATGACCAACTGTGATTGCTGCGTAAACTATGTTTATGATGATGAGTACGACTGCTACACCTGCCTTGTAAATCTTGACGAGGACGAAATGCGCCGTTTTATAACGGGCGACAACTACAACTGCCCGTATTTCAGAAACGATGATGAATACGAGCTTGCAAGAAAGCAGTAACGCTGAAAGGAAAAGCTATGACAAAGATACCGAGAGGCGACAAATCATATATCGGAAAGGCTGTCACGGTGACGGTTGACCGACCGATAGGCACGCATCACCCCAAGCACCCTGAGATAGTATATCCGATAAACTACGGCTATGTCGAGGGGCTTCTCGGCGGTGACGGCGAGGAACAGGACGTATATATTCTCGGTGTTGATAAGCCGATTGACAAGGCAGAGTGCGTTATCATCGCAACTGTTATGCGTACAGACGATAACGAGGACAAGTGGGTAGGAGTGCCGTCTGAGCTTGTCGGCTCTGAGATTTGCTGTGAGTGCAATATAGTAAATGCCGTTCATTTTCAGGAGCAGTTCCACACCTCTGAGATATTTGCCTTATATGAAAAGACCTGCGGTGCTGTAATGTACACAGGGGACGGCGATGACCGCAGATATTTTCTTATCAAGAACAACAGCGGTCATATCGGCTTTCCGAAGGGTCACATCGAGTACGGCGAGAACGAGCGTGAAACCGCTCTGCGTGAGGTTTTCGAGGAATGCGGACTTGAAGCGGAATTAGATAAAGATTTCCGTGCGGAGTACACATTCCACACACTTGACAACACCGAAAAGACAAGCGTATTCTTTGCAGGAAGGTTTAACAGGGATGCCTCCGTGAAGATTCAGCAGGAAGAGGTAATAGGCGACTGGCTGTTAAGCTACGGGGACGCTATGAACAAGCTGAACTGGGAGCAGGACAAGGCAATTTTAAAAGCCTGCGAGGAATATCTCAATTCAAAGCAGAATTAATTATATATCTGTAAAATACCCTTGCGAAACGTTCCGGAGTTTGCAAGGGTATTTCAGTTTGTAGAAAAAACCTATTATTGAAGCTGTACTGTGAAATATTTCACTAACACTGCTTAAAACACTTTCCTTAATAACAAGGTATTAATAATTTCGTGAGTGCATCGGTACAACTGCACTGACATTAACCTTTCAAAAAAACGCCACTAACTTAAGATATATGTACTAATATGCGGACGTGTAGCGTTAAGCGTCCCTGCATTGACAGGATATACAATGTTCAGGTAGTTTTACGAGTTTCGCCAACACCCCAGCGGGGTAAGGGTATGGGTAAGGAAAGTGGGAGCAAGAGGGAGAAAACCTAAGGGACAGGGTATAGGGCTGAGCACTTACCTTTGGCAAGTGCTCAATCGTTTCGCTTTGCTTCACTGCGGCAGTCCAGCGAAGCTTTAGCGGAGCGCACGAGCCTTGCGTAAGCGAGGCTCAGACTCTCACCTGATCCCTTTGGTTGTCTCCCTCTTTCATATTGACAGGTGCATTGATTCGAATAGCGAACCCGAGAAGTGCTGTCCGACAAACAGAGCTATCGGTAGCTTGTTATTATAGATAAATACTAAAGATATAACAGAAACACATCAAACAATATAGTTTTAATTAAGCTGAAATACCCTTGCGAACCGTTTTGGAGTTTGCAAGGGTATTTCTTTATATTTTTGCATATAGAAAAGGACGGGCAGAACCCGTCCTTTGAAAAAGCGTATTCAGCGCAAAACTTACTTGAGTTCGATCTTAGCGCCAGCCTCTTCGAGCTTAGCCTTGATTTCCTCAGCTTCAGCCTTAGAAGCGCCTTCCTTGATAGCCTTAGGAGCAGATTCAACAAGCTCCTTAGCTTCCTTAAGACCAAGACCGCAAACGTCCTTAACTGCCTTGATAACAGCCATCTTAGCATCACCGAATGATGCGAGAACTACGTCAAATTCTGTCTTTTCTTCAGCTGCTGCTGCGCCGCCTGCTGCGGGACCTGCTACTGCAACTGCTGCTGCAGATACACCGAATTCTTCTTCGAGAGCCTTAACGAGCTCGTTGAGCTCTAATACTGATAAGCCCTTTACTTCTTCAATCATAGCTAAAATTTTCTCTGAAGCCATTTTAATTATCCTCCGTTAATATGTTTTCATTGTTTGTGTTACGGCAGGTTTATGCCGCCGATTTCGTCCGTGCAGAAATTATTCTGCTGATTCGGACTGCTTCTTCTCGATTTCGCTTACTGCGATAGCGAGCTTCTGGATAGGGGACTGAAGCATAAATACCAGCTGTGCAAGCAGTGTTTCCTTTGTGGGGAGCTTTGCGTATGCAACAACTTCGTCCTTGCTGATGCCCTTACCGTCAACGAATCCCTTCTTGATTGAGAATGATCCGTTGCTTGCTTCTTCCTGCTTGTACAGGATCTTAGGAGCAGTTACGATGTCTTCCTCTGCGAGTGCGAGAGCTGTTGTTCCTTCGAGAACATCCTCAATACCCTCAACGCCTGCCATCTCAGCTGCACGCTTTAAAAGAGTGTTCTTAACTACGAAGTAGTCAACACCTGCCTCACGAAGTTCCTTTCTCAGAACTGTGTCATCGGCAACTGTGATACCGCTGTAATCAACGAGCACACCGCAAGCGGACTTCTTGAGCTTTTCAGCGAGTTCAGCAACGTAATTCTGCTTTACCTGTAAAACTTTCTCACTAGGCATATTGTTTTCTCCTTTCGTGATTTACTGTTCGTAAAAAGGAAAAACATTTAATAAAAATGCCCTCCTCTGTAAGACAGAAAAGGGCAGAAAATTCAGTATTCTTCCCATTCCTCGGCAGGTGAGCATATGCTCGTTAGCGGTAAACCGACCTGCTGTCTTTAGAACAGCGTGATTATTATATCATATTAAAATGCGGTTGTCAAGTAGTTTGACTTAATTTTTTTCAGTCTGTCAGCACATTTGAATATATAACTCTTTTTCGGGGCGTTATCTTGCACTTTGCGAAAAGATCGCTTACCGTCACAAACGTGTATCCCTGCCTTTTAAGTTCCGGGATTATCGTATCGAGCGCCTGTACCGTGCGGAAATTGCCCTCCATATCGTGCAGAAGTATTATCATACCGTTTTGTGCCTGATCGATTATACGCTTACTGCGTTCTTCTGCGGATATTTCGTCAAGCCAGTCCTCCGCACCGTTTCCGCAGATAAATGTCAGCGGTATATCGTCATACATACTGTCGCAAAGCGCAATATACGGCGGACGGAAAAATTTCGGGGCGACACCGCCTGTTATCTGCTTTATCTTATCGTTTGTGTATTCAATTTCAGCCTTTATTTCTTCGCTTGTCTGCTGAGGCATCGCACTGTGCGTTCTGCTGTGGTTGCATATCTCGCAGCCGTACTCAAAGCATTCACGGGCTATCCTTGCGCTTTCCTCGTTTATGTTATCGCCTACAAGGAAAAAGCTGCCCGTAACGTTATGCTTTTTCAGCATTTCAAGCACCTGCGGCGTTGTGACGGTGTTCGGTCCGTCGTCAAATGTAAGCGCTATGTACTTATTCTCCATCTTCTGCTCCTTTTTTTCTTGCTGGATACAACACATCTACAAAGCGGAACAGCGACAGCGAAAATACGATATTCGTCACGCTGTTGCAGAAATAATATCCCATAAAATTAGTTCTTTCAACCGAGCCGTAAAAAACGAAAACGCTCGAAAAGTATATAAGCCCAGTAATAAGATATATCGCAGGACATATCATAGCGGCTTTTCTGCTCATTGTACCTCGTACAAGCTGTATCATAACTATCGAGTCCAGAAGAAGAAATATATCCATAACAAGATACAGCGTTACATTATATTCCCCACCGGAAACGAAGCCGTTTTCCGATATGAATGACAAGTCATAAACAAGGCTCGGTGCTATGCCTATAATGCACATATAGGGGATAAGGGCGAACATTTTTCTGCTTTCCCTGTAATAAAAGACCGCTACAGAAACAGAAAACCACAGATACATTATAAGAGTAGACGGTATAGATGCCACATACGCTCCGCAGTTTACACAGCCTGCCGATATAATGTGCGGCATATAGTCGATTATCTCGAATATGCCCTGTACCCCGACAAGCAGTGACAGCACAAGCAATAACAATGCGTGCGCCAGCAGAAACGTTTCGCTTTTTTCGGCTTGCGTTTTATTGTTCAGCATGAATTACCTCCGTTTCTGCGGACTCAATATCAACAAGACATTTTTTCCGCCATTTGCCGCCCTTATATCTGATAAGACACATTACTGCTGTCAGCACCCAGGTAAGACAGGTCGTTGTCCATACCGCCCACATTCCAACTCCGGGTATATTAACAAGTATTGCCGCAAAGCCTATTCTGCCTACTACCTCGGCAAGTCCGTTCAGAAATGCAAATCCTACATCGCCCGCACCGTTTAAAAGTCCTCTTGTCGTGTGGATAAAGCCCAGCGGAACATAGAAGCAGGCAGACAGCAAAAGCGCCTTTGCACCTATATCTATAACCTGTTCTTCGGTAACGAAGAAACCGACTATATATCTGCTCGTAAATGCGAACACACCGAGCATCAGCAAACCGAAAGCGGTCGATATAAGCATTGAACGGTGATAGCCTTTCACCACTCTGTCCGGCTTTGCCGCTCCGACATTCTGACCCGCAAAGGTTGAAAGCGCCGTGCCGAGCGAATTGAAGGGCTGTTGTATAAGCTGTTCTACACGCATTGTCGCAGTGTATGCGGCAACTACTATATCTCCGAATGAGTTTGCGGTCTTCTGAAGTGAAATCATCGACACGGAAACAAGCGCATTCTGCAAAGCTATGGGAGTACCCGTTTTCATACAACGTACAAACTGCTCCCTGCGAAGCCTGAGATGCTCTCTTTTCAGCCGGAAATATTCGTTTTTCTTTACCGCAAACAAAATACTTCCGACAGCGGAAACTCCCTGTGCGATAACTGTAGCGAGCGCCGCACCGACTACCCCCATACCGAATACCATTACAAAAAGCAGGTCAAGTCCGACATTCAGTATACTTGCGACAATAAGAAAATACAGCGGAGTTTTTGAGTCCCCGAGCGCACGAAGCACCGAGTTTATCCAGTTGTAGCCTGCTACCGCAATCGTTCCTGCACAGGCTGTACGCATATAGTCCGTAGCGTTTGCAAGTATGTTCTGCGGAGTGTCGAGCATCTGCAAAAGAAGATGCGCAAAGGCTACCGAAATAATCGTCAGCCCCAGCCCTACAAAGCCGAGCGCATAAGCCGAGTTTGCGATAAAACGCTTTACATCGTCGTGCCGCCCCGCACCGAAGCTCTGTGCTATCAGTATTCCCGCACCTGCCGAAAGGCCGTTGCACAGCGTGTAAAACAGGAACGTTATCGAGCCTGTCGCACCGACCGCCGCCAGTGCCTCGTGACCGAGATAACGTCCGACTATTACCGAATCTACTATATTATAAAACTGCTGGAACAGATTTCCCGCAAGCAATGGCAGAGTGAACATAAGTATGTGCTTAAGCTCACTTCCCTGCGTCATATTTCTTACATATTTGTTCATATATTCTACCGTACAACATTGTTTTATTTTGTTCGGACAAAGCCAATAGATATAGAGATTATAACCCTTTTTTACGGCACTGTCAATAATGCATCGTGCTTAATATATTGTAACTGTGTACAAATAAGGACGGAGAATACTGTCGGAATGACGAAAAATGTAACGACGGGAATTGTCGCACCGCCGTGAATATTGACAAACGGTGCGGAATATGACATAATTATCTTGGATAATTATCCTGTAAACAAAACAGCTGTGATAATCCGAAAGGAAAAGCAAATGAAATTAAGAAAACGGATAATCGCCGGTTTTCTGTCGGCACTGTTCATATTATGTTCCGTGTCGCTTCCGGTTGCGGCGGCGGCTGACCCGTACACCTGGGACGGCACCTCTGTGCTTGCGGCGGACAGAACCTATTACATAAAAAGCAATATAACACTCGGCAAAAGCCTTACTGTACCGGCAGGTACTGTGATGGTACTGCTCAGAGGGACATCCGTTACCGTGCCATACGGTATTACCCTTGATATAAAGGGCAGACTTGTTGCGGATAACGGCTCATCGCTTATAATAAACGGCACGCTCAATACCTACGGCGGTTCTGCTCTGGATATTGACGGTACGATGTCTGCGAGCGGACGATCTGCGGTTTCGCTGTCGGGCGTTACGCTGCTTTCCGATACGGCACAGACGGCATTTGCAGGCACTCTTGATGTGAATTCGGACTTTACCTCTTACGGCGAGATAGGTGTGACAGGCACTGCACGCTTCAATGCAAAAAGCTATATCGGCGGAAAGCTGGAGATAAGAAACAATGCGCAGGTCATAAACACAGGCACTGTGACGCTCGGAAACGATTGTTCATATACGCTGAAGGGTATGTTCACGAACAGCAAAAACGGCAGCGTCACCGACAACCGCAGAGCTTATGACAACTCGGCAATGTCTGTCGAAACTATATCGCTGCATACAACAGACGCACTGACGGGAATTGACGTTTCGTGGGCGCAGGGCGACACGATAGACTGGGCAAAGGTTAAAAGTTCGGGCATCGACTTTGCTATGATACGTTCAAGCCGTGGCAGAATAAGCGACGATTACCCTATGACAAGCGATACATATTTCCACGAGAATATGAAAGGCGCTATGCAAAACGGCATTCCTGCCGGAGTGTATCACTACTGCTATGCCGAAACGGTCGAAGAAGCGAGAGATGAGGCTAAATTCGTACTCAGCCTTATTTCCGGCTATGAGATAAGCTACCCCGTAGTATTTGACATAGAGGATCAGTGGTATGTAAGGAACGGCTATTCAAAGCAGACCCTCACCGCAATGACAGAAGCGTTCTGCGAGGAGATAGCAAACGCAGGCTATCTGCCTGTCGTATATTCCTACGCTTCGTTTTTCAACAGCTACCTTGATATGACGGCGCTTTCAAAGTATCCCGTGTGGGTGGCTCACGTTGACACCGACAAGCCTGCATACAGCGGAACATATTTTATGTGGCAGTATTCGTGGGAGGGCAGTATCAGCGGAATCGACGGCGATGTTGATATGGATCACTGCTATGTTGACTTTGATGCGTATACAAGGAAATTCGGGCTGAATGGGAGGAAGTAAGTTCGGATAACGGATATAAAAGTATCGGCGGCCCGGTAACACTACCGAGCCGCCGCTCTATATTGCTTTATATAACCGCTTAATCTGCGTTTTTGTTTGTCATTGCCGATTCAGGTTCAACCGGCAAAGCAACATTCTTCTGCCAGTATCCGTACTTCTTCCTCTTTACGATAAGGAACATCAGCGACAGCAGGAAAGCGAAAAATTCCGCCACAACATTCGCCATCCATATACCGTCAACATCGAAAATAAGGGGCAGTATAAGTATGCTCGAAACCTGGAATATAAGCGTTCTCATAAACGACACAGCCGCAGAGATAGCGCCGTTTCCGAGTGCGGTGAAGAACGATGAGGTGAATATATTGAAGCCTGCAAGCAAAAAGCACAGCGAGAATATCCTGAAAGCGTGACGTGTCTGCTCGTAAAGCTCTGCGTCATAGCCGACAAATATCTTTGCAAGAGGGCTTGCAAGCACCGCCGACAATGCGACAAGCGTAACTCCCGCTATCGCCGCAAAGCAAAGGCTCTTTTTGAGCATATTGTTCAGTTCATAACGGTTCTGCGCTCCGTAGTTGAAGCCTATCACGGGTGCGCATCCGATAGCATATCCGACAAATATCGCTATGAAAATAAACTGCACATACATCATTACGCCAAAGGTCGAAACGCCGTTTTCGCCTATATATTTCATAAGCTGGAAGTTGTAGATTATACTTACGACCGATGAGGAAATGCTCGACATAAGCTCCGATGAACCGTTCGCACAGGCACGAAGGAGCGGTCTTATCTCAAGCCTTGTCTTAGTAAGACGCAGTATGCTTGAGTTCGGACGGAGAAAGTAGATAAGAGGGAATATTCCGCCGACACATTCGCTGATGCCCGTAGCAAATGCCGCACCCGCAACGCCAAAGTCCATAAGACCTACAAATACAGCGTCAAGTATGATATTCGTACAGCCTGCCATAATAGTTGAAATAAGTCCGAGTTTAGGCTTCTCGGCGGCGATAAAAAAGCTCTGGAATACGTTCTGGAGCATAAAAGCCGTTGTAAATGATATTACTATTCTGCCGTAAAGCACACAGTCGCCCAGCATTTCAGGAGTTGCGCCGAAGAACACCGCAACTTTTTCGGTAAAGATAAGGCCGAATGTTGTGAGTACCGCACCGAGTATCACCGTCAGCATTATCATCATTGTGAAATAGCGTTTTGCCGTCTTTTCGTCACCCTCGCCGAGCTTCTGAGAAACAAGCGCCGTTCCGCCCGTGCCGACCATAAAACCCACACCGCCGAGTATCATTACAAACGGCATTATAAGATTGATAGATGCGAAAGAGGTCTTGCCGGCAAAATTCGATACAAAAAAGCCGTCAACCACGCCGTATATAGATATAAACACCATCATAGCCACCGACGGCAGCACAAACCTGAAAAGCCGTCCTGCTGTAAAGTGATCCGAAAGTTTTATCTTGCTCATTTTCCCTTTGTTCTCCTTTTGTATCTTTATATTTTTGCCGTCTGACTTTTAAGAAGTACGCTGTACAGCTTCATAAGCGCAGTCATATTCTCGCTTTCATCATCTGTCATATTGCCGAGTGCGGCGCATTCCGCCTCTATCACCTTATCTACCGTCTGTTCGCACAGCTTTGTTCCGCTTTTTGTAAGGCTGATATTCTTTGTGTGCGCACCTGCCGGAGTAAGCGTTATATACCCCTCGCTTTCGAGCTTTTTCAGTGCGGAGTTTACCGTCTGCTTAGGCTGATACAGCACGGTGCAGACATCACTCTGCGTTATGTTGCCCGGCTCCATACGCAGTGTGTACAGTGTCCAGAAAGCCGCTTCCGAAAAACCGTAGCGCTTTGCTATATTCCTGTAACAATCATCTATTGATTTCAGTACATTATTATATTCATACAGTTTTTTTCTGTTGTTTTTATTATCCAAGCTGATTCTCCTTGTCGGCAAATGGTTAAGTCCGAAATCGGACTGAGAGATATTATAATCCGATTTCGGACTATTGTCAAGAGCTTTTTTGCAAAAATAAAAACTGTGCCTGAAACAGACACAGTTTAGCTTGTAGAAAAAGTCTATTTTTATAAAAATAGAGCAAATCCTCTATCCCTAACCCCAAACCCCTTCCCGTGGTGAAGGGCTGTGTATGCTTTGTTGGCTCTGCATCGTGCAGAGCCTTTGGGCATACACGCCCGGCATCCGTGCCGGGGCTGAGTGTGGGGCTGCCGCCCTCACCCCGCTTGGGGCTACGCCCCAAACCCCATTTTCAAAAATATATAGGTTTTTCGACAGCCTGACTGCGCCTGAAACAGACACAGTTTAGCTGTCAAATTTTATTATCGCCTTACACCCTTGTGAACAACCCGTAATAACCGTTTATACGGGATGCAAACTGAATTTTTTCACCGTTTTCGATAAAGCCGATCCTGCCGCCCATATCATTTTCAGGGTCACGCTCAATGCCTTTATCTTTCAGATAAGATGTCAGCTTTTCAACAGAATCCGCAGGCGGACACATTATAATTTTTCCGCCGTCTATCTCTGTCACATTCTCCGAACCGCTTATAATCCCGAAAAATGCAGGGAACGAAGAAAAACAGTTGAAGGTGTTGAATTTTGCCGCAGAAAAGACAGATGATAACAGCAAAACGGCTGATACTGCCACAGGTATTGCGATGATAATGATACGTTTTCCGATCTTGGTCATAAAGTGGACTCCTTTCAATTTGCAGGCATTGCTAAAGCATTGCATTTGCTATTACCTTTATAATAGCATATTATGTTTTTTTGTCAAGCCCATCTTGTATTATTTTACTGTATTGTGCTAAATTAGCTGTAAATTGTGCTATATTCTCCGCTTTACCGGAAGCGATACAAAAATAATTCACAAAAGTTCATTTTTGTGTCGGTTTGATATTGACTTTAGGCTCGAATTGTGTCAAAATAATTATATTAATGTAAATTCGGCGTTTTTCTGCAAAGGAGCGGTAAAACGCCTTATTGTTGCAAAGCGGAAAGGCGAGAAAAGTAATTGAAATACGATGTAGTAATTGTAGGAGCGGGACCTGCGGGCATCTTTACCGCAATTGAAATGGTCAGAAACGGCTCAGACAAAAAAATTCTGATAATCGAAAAGGGCGCTTCGGTAGAGAAAAGGAGCTGTCCTAAGGCAAAAACAAAGCACTGTATGAACTGTAAGCCCTACTGCCATATCACAACGGGCTTTTCGGGCGCAGGCGCATTCTCGGACGGCAAGCTGTCGCTGTCGTGCGAGGTCGGCGGAACGCTCCCCGAGCTTATCGGTGAGGAGCTTGCACAGGAAACCATCGACTACACAGACAAGATATATCTTGAATTCGGTGCAGATAAGCACGTTGAGGGTGTAAGCGACCCCGACAAGATAAGAGATATAAGAAAGAAAGCCATAAACGCAAACCTGAAGCTGGTTGACTGTCCTATCCGCCACTTAGGAACGGAAATGGCGCACGAGCTTTATTTCAAGATAGAAAAGTATCTTATCGAAAGCGGCGTTGAGGTGCTGTTCGGCAAGAACTGCGAGGATATTATAATAGAAGACGGCGTATGTAAGGGCGTTATCATTTCAAATGCCCGTGACGGCGGCGAACAGGAAACCGTATACGGCGACGAGATAGTAGTCGCAACAGGCCGTAAGGGCGCAGACTGGCTCGAAAAGACCTGCGAGGCGCATAATGTAGAGCATACACCGGGTACTGTTGACATCGGTGTAAGAGTGGAAGTCAGAAACGAGGTAATGGAGGAGATAAACGCCGTCCTTTATGAGTCAAAACTCATCGGCTATCCTCTGCCGTTTAAGAACAAGGTGCGTACATTCTGCCAGAACCCCGGCGGATTTGTAAGCCAGGAGAACTACGACAACGATTTAGCTGTTGTAAACGGTCACTCATATAAAGAGCTTAAGAGCAACAACACAAACCTTGCTATACTTTGCTCGCACAATTTCAGCGTACCGTTCAACCAGCCTATCGAATATGCGAAGAAGGTCGGCGAGCTTACCAATATGCTCGGTAACGGTCACATTCTTGTACAGCGTTACGGAGATATCCTCGACGGTAAGCGTACATGGCCTAAGGAGCTTAATTTCTCCAACGTAAGACCCACCCTGCCCGATGCGGTCGCAGGCGACATCACGGCGGCTATGCCTTACCGTACAATGACGAACATTATCAATTTCATAAAGGCTGTGGATATGGTCGTTCCCGGTTTTGCAAGCCGTGAAACGCTTTTATATTCACCCGAACTTAAATTTTACAGCAACCGTATAAAGATGGACGAGCATTTCAACACGAACGTAAAGGGACTGCATTGCTTAGGCGACTCAAGCGGCTGGACAAGAGGACTTATGATGGCGTCTGTAATGGGCGTGCTTATGGGACGTGAATTACTGAAATAAACGGAGGAAATGTAAAATGCAGTTACTGGAAGAGCGCATAAACAAGGACGGTATAGTAAAAGAGGGAAACGTACTCAAGGTTGACAGCTTTCTCAATCATCAGATGGATATTGAGCTTTACAACGAGATCGGCAAGGAGTTCCGCAGACTGTTTCCCGACAAGAGCATAAACAAGATACTGACTATAGAAGCGTCGGGCATCGGCATTGCTTGCGTTACGGCGCAGTACTTCGGATGTCCTGTCGTATTTGCGAAGAAGGCGCAGAGCGTAAACATAGACGGCGAGGTTTATTCGACCTCTATCGAGAGCTTTACGCACAAGCGTACATATAACGTAATAGTCAGCAAGAAGTTCCTGTCACCCGATGACAACGTGCTTATAATCGACGACTTCCTTGCAAACGGCTGTGCTTTACTCGGCCTTATCGACATAGTAAAGGGCGCAGGCGCAAGTATAGCAGGCGCAGGTATCGTTATAGAAAAGGGCTTCCAGAAGGGCGGAGATCTTGTCCGCTCGAAAGGCATCAGAGTAGAATCGCTCGCAATAGTTGACTCGATGAGCGTTGACGGCGGCTGTATTTTCAGACACTGAGCCGTAAATAACCGTATTTAGCGGCAAAGTGCCGTTAATATATCTTTTACTGTTTTAATAGGGAGGAAAAACATGAAAAAGAAACTTATCGCCATTTTACTGGCGGCAACCTGCGCACTTACAGCAGGACTCACAGGCTGCTCCGGCAATGCCGCAACAAGCGGTACGGATGAAAGCAAGACTTCCGACGCACAGAGCACAGGCGACAGCACAGCCAAGAGCGATGTTGTAGCAGGCTTTGTTTACATCGGCAAGATCAATGACGGCGGTTACACACAGGCTCACGATGCAGGCAGACTTGCGGTTGAAGCTATGGGCGTAAAGACCTTCTACGTTGAAGACGTACCCGAAACCGTTGCCGACACTAAGGAAGCTATCCAGACACTTATCGATGAAGGCTGCAACCTTATCTACACAAACTCATTCGGCTTTATGGAAGGTACAGACCAGATGGCAAAGGAGCATCCCAATGTAAAGTTTGCTCACTGCTCAGGCTATATGAGAGAAGACAATATGTCAACCTACTTCGGTAAGGTATACCAGGCTCGTTACCTTGCAGGTATCGTTGCAGGTATGAAGACAAAGAAGAACTACATCGGTTATGTTGCCGCTAAGGGTATCCCCGAGGTTATTCGTGGTATCAACGCATTCACACTCGGTGTACAGTCTGTAAACCCCGACGCTAAGGTAGAAGTAGTATTCACAGATACATGGTATGACCCCACTGTTGAAAAGCAGGCAGCACTTGAGCTTCTCAACAAGGGTGTTGACATAATCGCTCAGCACCAGGATACAACAGCTCCTCAGGTTGCAGCTGAAGAAAAGGGCGCATACTGCATCGGCTACAACTTCCCCACATCAGACGCTGCTCCCAAGGCTTACCTCACAGCCGCTTGCTTCGACTGGAAGACATTCTACACAGACGATGTAAAGAAGGCTATGGACGGTACATGGACAAGCCGTGCATACTGGGAAGGTCTTGCCGCTAACATGACATACCTTGACAAGCTGACAGACCTCTGCGCAGAAGGCACACAGGAAAAGGTAGATGCGGCTCAGAAGGCTATCATTGACGGCACACTCGAACCCTTCACAGGCCCTCTTTACGATCAGGAAGGCAACAAGAAGGTTGAAGACGGCGTTAAGATGACAGATGAAGAAATCTGGAACATGAACTGGTTTGTTAAGGGCGTAACAGGTACTATCCCCGCATAATCTACAGGTCACAGAATCTTAAGACTATTAAAGACAATACGAGCAGTCCATTGCGGCTGCCCGATTTGTCTTTTTAAAGCACCGGAATATCTGCGATGTTTTAAAAAGACAAATCGCTATTTTCAAGGAGGTTATATGGCAGACCCTTATATAAAACTTGAACACATAACCAAATCGTTTGACTCGGTATACGCAAACAAGGATATTTCCGTTGACGTATACAAGGGCGAGATACTTGCCCTGCTCGGCGAAAACGGTTCGGGCAAGAGTACCCTTGTAAATATGCTCAGCGGCATATATACGCCCGACAGCGGTACTATCTCGATTGACGGTAAAAAGATGCACTTCGGCTCACCCGGTGACGCTATAAAGGCGGGCATCGGTATGGTACATCAGCACTTCAAGCTGGTCGATGTAATGACCGCCGCAGAAAACGTGGTAATGGGTCATATAAAGCATTTTGTCACATCGAAAAAGCGTATGGCTCACCATGTGAACAAGCTGAACGAGAAATACGGCCTTAACGTTACCCCCGACAAGAAGATATACAATATGTCTGTCAGCGAAAAGCAGGCTGTAGAGATAATGAAGGCGTTCTACCAAGGCGCAAACGTTCTTATACTTGACGAGCCTACAGCGGTGCTTACCCCGCAGGAGATAACCGCACTGTTCGCTATTCTCAGAAAGATGAAGGAGCAGGGCTGTACGATAATCATTATCACTCATAAGATGGCGGAGGTTATGGATATTTCCGACCGTGTTACCGTTTTGCGTAAGGGCGAATGTATCGGTACGGTAAAGACAAGCGAAACCACCCCCCAACAGCTTACCGAGATGATGGTCGGCAAGGCGGTAACTCTTGAAATAGAGCGTCCGCAGTGCTGTGACTATAACGCAAAGCCGATGCTTTCCGTGAAAAATCTCACGAAGAAAAATACAGACGGCGTAAACGTGCTTGATAACGTGAACTTTGACGTATACGGCGGTGAGATACTCGGTGTTGCAGGCATAGCAGGAAGCGGTCAGAAGGAGCTTTGCGAGATAATCGCAGGTCTTGACAAAATGACCGACGGCGATATTGAGTTTGACGGCGACAGCATAAAGGGACTTGATCCCAGAGCGATAATCCGCAAGGGCATCAGTATGAGCTTTGTTCCCGAGGACAGACTCGGTATGGGTCTTGTGGCAGGAATGAGCATAACGAACAACGTTATCTTAAAGTCCTATAACCATAATCCCGGTCCGTTCATAGACAGCAAGTTTGCAAAGAAGCTTGCAGAGCAGATCGTACACGATTTTGATATTTACACCCCGTCTGTAAACTACACTGTAAAGAAGCTGTCCGGCGGTAATATACAGAAGGTGCTTCTCGGCAGAGAAATATGGCTCTCGCCCAAGGTGCTTATAACCGCTTATCCCGTAAGAGGTCTTGATATAGGTGCATCATACAATATATATCATATGCTCAACGAGCAGAAGAAAAAAGGCGTTGCCGTGCTGTTCATAGGCGAGGATCTTGACGTGCTGAAAAGCATTTCCGACAGACTTATGGTAATACACGACGGTGAGATAATCGACATAGTAGACCCCACGACCGTCACTAAGGAAGACATAGGTCTTATGATGGTGGGCGACCATATCAACAAGGGAGAGGAGAAGGTCGTATGAGCATGATACAGATTTCAAAGCGGCAGAAAGGCACATCAAAGCTCGTTGACGTTCTTATAAGAATAGGCGCCATCGTGCTGTCGCTGATATTTATCGGCATTGTTCTTGCCATAATGGGCTATGATCCTTTCAAGGTTTTCGGCAAAATAATACAGACCCCGTTCAAGCGTTTCAAGGACGTTATGAACAAAACGATAATGCTTACCACTCTTTCGCTCGGTATAGCGATAGCGTTCAGAATGAAGTTCTGGAATATCGGCGCTGAGGGTCAGTTCTATATGGGCGCATTCGGTGCGGCATCAATGGCTTTTATGTGTCCCGATCTGCCGCCTATACTCCTTTTACCGCTTATGTGCGTTGCAGGCTTCATCTGCGGCGGCTTATGGGCGCTTATCCCTGCGGTTATCAAAGCTAAGTTCGGTGCGAGCGAAACGCTTGTAACGCTGATGATGAACTATATTGCGATAGCCTTTATAAGCTACCTTCAATACGGTCCGTGGAAAGACCCTGCGGCACTCGGTGCGGCAAAGGTGCCTAACTTCTCGGAAAATGCGGTACTTCCCGATGTATTCGGCATTCACGCAGGCTGGATAATAATGCTGGTACTCGTAATTATTATGACGATACTGCTCCGCTACACAAAGCTCGGCTATCAGATTGACGTTATCGGCGAAAGCGAAACCACCGCAAAATATGCCGGTATGAATACGGTTAAAATTCTGGTGATTGCAGTTCTTATCTCCGGCGGTCTTTGCGGAATGGCAGGCTTTATGCAGTCGAGCGCCGTTGAGAAGTCGATAACCGATTCAATGTCGGCAGGTCTTGGCTTTACTGCGGTAATCACCGCCTGGCTTGCAAAGCTGAAGCCGCCCGTTATCGTGGTTGCGTCGTTTATGTTCTCGATACTTCTCCAGAGCGGAAGCTCGCTTCAGGTAATGAAGATACCCTCGTCCATTACGGAAATAATGCAGGGCGTCATAATATTCTTCGTTCTTGCGTGTGAGTTCTTTATAAACTATAAAATATCGTTTCACAAGCATACCGCAGTAAAGGAGGCTGAATAATGGATATTCTTCATCAGATAGGTCTGTTTTTACAGACCGCCATTCAGACGGGTACTCCGATACTGTTTGCCATTGTCGGCGGTATACTTTGTGAGAAGGTAGGTCATATGAACCTCGGTGTCGAGGGTATGATGCTTATGGGTGCGTCGCTCGGCTTCACAGTTGCGTGCACTACGGGAAATCCTCTGCTCGCCATGCTGGCGGCAGGTGCTGCGGGTGCGGCAGGTGCGCTTATATATGCCTTTATAACCGTCACGCTCAGAGGAAACCAGGTCGTTACCGGTCTTGTGCTGACTATATTCGGCACGGGCGTTTCCGGTCTTATAGGCGGCTGGGTATCAAGCGAACAGATACCCCAGTCGGTAAGTTCGGCATTCCGCCCTGTAGAAATACCTGTTCTCAGCAATATCCCGATACTCGGCGAGGCTGTTTTCTCGCAGGATATATATGTATGGCTCGGACTTGTCATAGCCGTGCTTGCGTATTTCTACCTCAACAAGACAAAGCTCGGACTTTATGTAAGGGCGATTGGCGAAAATCCCGGTGCGGCTGATGCTTCGGGCATAAATGTTACGCTCCATAAGTATATAAATATTCTGCTCGGAGGTTTCCTTTGCGGACTCGGCGGCGCTTATCTGTCAACCGCATTCCTGACAACCTGGCAGGATAACGTTACGGCAGGCGCAGGCTGGATAGCCGTTGCTCTCATCATATTCAGTACATGGAATCCGCTCAAGGCGATATTCGCCGCCTACCTTTTCGGTATGCTGAGAGGTTTAAACTACAAGATGCAGGGCTGGGAGATACAGATACCCTCGCAGTTTTTAACAATGCTCCCTTACATCGCCACCATTATAGTGCTGATTTTCATAGCAATGAGAAAGAAGAAAGAGAATCAGCCGCCTAAGGCACTCGGTGAAGCGTACTTCAGAGAAGAAAGATGATATAAAGGACGGGTTTTCCCCGTCCTTTCAGTTTGTAGAAAAAGTCTGTTTTTTATAAGATAATGCGAATTCTCTATCCCTATAAGAACGCTTTGTGGGCTTTGCGTCCTGCAAAGCCTTTGGGCGTTCTATCTCGGCATCCTTGCCGAAACCCCAAACCCCTTCCCCGTGGGAAGGGGCTATTTTGCTGGGGCTACCGCCCCTAGACCAAGCAAGGATGCTTGCAGTCAGACATACAAAGCCACTGCACGATGCAGTGGCACAAATGGCTGACGACCTGTACGGGGGCGGTAGCCCCTGCGACCCCATTTTCAGAAAACACAAAGGTTTATCGACAGACTGAAAGGACGGGTTTTCCCGTCCTTGTTTTGCGGTTGAACTTTCAACCGCATTTTTTTATTCTCCGACAGACAAAACACATCTGTCAGTTGTATTACATTCAAAGAGAAAAACTCAGGGGGAACGATTTATGACGTCAGATTATTCTTCCGAGAGCATAAGAGAGCTTTATGAACGCAATTTCGACACTCTCTACAGGGTGTGCTATATGTATATGAAAAATATACAGGATACAGAAGACGCTGTACATAACGCTTTTCTGAAAGCAATCGAAACAAGAAAACAGTTTGAAAGCGAAAACCACGAAAAAGCATGGCTTATCCGTGTTGCTTCAAATATCTGTAAGAATATGCTCAAGGCGGCGTGCAGAAAAAACGAGCCGCTCAACGACAATATTCCCGACAGCAATATAAGCAATGAAGCAAAAGAGCTTCTCAGCGAGCTTTCAAAACTGCCCGACAAGCTGAAAATACCCGTGTATCTGTTTTATTATGACGGATACTCAAGCGAAGAAATAGGACAGATGCTGCACATAAGCTCTTCTGCGGTCCGCACAAGATTGCAGAAAGCGAGGGAACAGCTGAGAAATGTCCTCAGTGATGAAAGGAGCGTTGAATAAAATGACAATTAAACAGGCATTCGATGAAGTAAACGCTACAGACGAGCAGAAGAAAAACGGCCTTGACAGGCTGTTGCAAAGCGACAAGAAACGCAGCTTCATACCGCAGATAAAACGTTACGCCGCAGCGGCCGCCGCAGTAGTTGTCGCCGCAGGCACGGCAGGTGTCGGAATACATTTTGCGGTAATAAATAATCAGGGCGGACCTATAAACGTATCAATAGGCGGCAACAGTGCCGCCGACAGCATAGATACACCCTTGGAAAACACAAAGGTACATTCCGAAAAGAGCGGAATGACTTTTGTTGATGACAAGACATTCTGGGCACAGCTCGGAAAAATAACTTATCGCAGGATAGATAATACACCCACCATAGATACTACAGAAATCAATGCGGCAGATGATTTTGACAGTCTTTTCTGCACGGATAAGCAAGTTCAGAGTGAAATGCTTGACCTGTTTGATAATGCAATTGACATCACAAACAAATATATCGTTCTTACCGACAGCAATGCGGCGGTAGGCATATCCTCGGATATGAGTGTACAGGAAATTGAAAGCTTCAAAAACAACAGTGCCAACTGCTTTGTCGGCACGGGCTATTATGAAAATGAACGTTTTTATTATGCCGACAAAGCGTATTTCGGTTTTAACACCTCAGAGGAATTTATAAACACCGTATCACAGGTATACACAGGAAATTACTCAGATAATTTCACGGAAGATTTTTATGATTACTGCCCCGATTACATTCAGCCGGCAGATAAAAATAACATAAAATCGAATTTCGGTATAAATATCGGCAAAGAGCTTCCGATAACAGAACCCTACTCAGCGCATACACAGTATTGTGCGGCTGTTTATACCGATGAAAGCCATAATTCTTTGATACTGTTATCGCTTACTGCAAAAGACGGTGCAGACAACCGCAAAACGTTTGAACTTAGATATATACCTATGAAATATGTTGACGGAAAACTTCGTATAGTAGTTGAGATATACAACACGATTTTTATGGACGTAAACGCATTCTCCGATAATTTTATGTATAATTGCGGAATGGCAAGCGAAATAGAATCAGACGCAAAAACCGTTGATATAACCTCTGTGGTAAGTGACAGTGACAACTTATCAAAGCCTGAAGCCACAACGGTGACAACAACAGTTACCACAACAACTTCAACAACGACTGCCGCAGCATCTACAGCTCCCAAAACCGAGAGCACGACCGCACCGCAGACAACTGCCGCGCCCGAAACCACAACTGCCGAGCCCGCACCCGAGCCGACAGGTACTGCGACTAATGTAACGCTCAGAATGACAGGCAACGCAGCCGATCTTGACAGAAGTATGCTTTACTATTATAAGGTTGACAAAGCGTTCCTTACAAATGATGAAGTCATAACCATAAAGCAATCCAAAATATCAGAAGTACCCTATTTTAATACCGATGGCAGTGATCACACATTTGACAGCATAGACTACGGCATTTACGTTATAGCTGCTCCTATGATGACCACTACAGGCGACAACGGATTTGCCGTATTCACCGTGACCGAAAGCAGCAGTAACAGCATTATAAATATCGATCTGACAACCGGTACTCTTCCTGCCGACAAATTTGAGGTTGTAGACGAAAGTATTCAGGAGGAGGATACTCTGCCCGATTACAGCGAACAGCAGTATGCGCTTGCAGAAAAATCCTACACATATGAGGAACACACTTACATACCGGTTGAGCTTATCCATTATGGCGATACCTATATAGACGATAACATATGGCAAGGAGCACGACTGATCGACACTGTTGACGGTCGTAGGATTACGGGATGTAAAGTGAAAAAGACTCCGGTAAGCTATGCAAGCATAAGCGTTGACGGCAAAATTATCACCGGAGAAGAAGTAAATGATTATATCCTGCTTGTAAGCATAGATAATATCCAAGGCGAAAACAATCATATCTATAGCACTATAATGGTGCGCAAAGATCTTGTAAAGAGCAGTAAGCCGAAAGTCATACTCGGGGATAGATTTTACTCTTCATACATTGCCACCGACTATGGCGATATTGACATCGACATGGTGCTTAAGGATGACAACGGAAAGCCTGTAAAGAACTGCGAAATATATTTTGTACATCTTGATGATATAGACACATATAATCTGGAACATAACAACGCAAACGTTCACGCTTCAGGCGACTATTGCATAGCTAACACGGATTCTGAGGGAAGAGTCAGTACGTTTACCGGTCTGTACTGTGGAAAGAACTATCTCTCGGTATCAAATGCCGTTGAAAAAGGTTATGTATTCAATAACGATCGTTATTATGACATTATCCCAAAAGATCCTGTGCCAAAGCTGATAGCAGAAATTCCGATTACAAACGAATAAGTGATCTATACAGCAAACAGTGTCCTGCTTTTCAGGAAAAGCGCTGAAGTCTGTCGGAAAATCTATATATCTACTAAATTAAAACGGGTATTGAGTGTTGCTTGCTCTGTAGGCTTTGTGGCAAGCAATCAAAGCGTCCTTGCTTTAGGCAAAGCTCTTCACCTAGGAGAATGGAGTTTGGGTTAGGGATTGAGATCAGGCTATATTTTTCAAAACAGGCTTTTACTACAAGCAAACACACGGCGGGAATACTTTCCCGCCGTGCTGTTTTATTCGATTTCTTTATAAAAAGTACTTGCATTTTATCCGCTTTTTTGGTAAAATAAAATATGAGCGCAGAAGTATAAAAATATGCGTGAAATTTGTATTTCTTGAGGACAGCCTCATACAAATAAAGTAAAAGCGAAAGGATCATTACCATGAGCAAATTAAACAAGAAGAATGTAGAAGATTTACAGGTAAAGGGCAGAAAAGTCCTTGTTCGTGTAGACTTCAACGTACCTATGAAGGACGGCAAGATCACAAACGACAACAGAATCCAGGCCGCACTTCCCACAATCAATAAGTTAGTTGAGAACGGCGCAAAGATAGTTCTTTGTTCACATCTCGGCAAGCCGAAGAACGGTCCCGAGGACAAGTTCTCTCTTAAGGCTGCTGCAGAAAGACTTGCAGAGCTTGTTAATACAAAGGTAGTTTTCGCTAAGGACGATACAGTAGTAGGCGAGAACGCAAAGAAGGCAGTTGCAGAAATGAAGGACGGCGAGATAGTTGTTCTTGAAAACACACGTTTCCGTGGCGCTGAAGAAACAAAGAACGGTGAAGCATTCTCTAAGGAGCTTGCAGATCTCGTTGACGACGATGTATTCGTAATGGACGCTTTCGGTTCTGCACACAGAGCACACGCTTCTACAGTAGGCGTTACAAAGTTTGTTAAGGAAACAGCAGTAGGCTACCTTATGAACAAGGAAATCGAGTTCTTAGGCAACGCTGTTGAAAACCCCGTAAGACCTTTCGTTGCTATCCTCGGCGGTGCTAAGGTTGCAGACAAGCTGAACGTTATATCAAACCTCCTCGAAAAGTGCGACACACTTATCATCGGCGGCGGTATGGCTTACACATTCTTAAAGGCTAAGGGCTATGAAGTAGGTACATCACTCGTTGACAACGAGAAGATCGACTACTGCAAGGAAATGATTGAAAAGGCTGAAAAGCTCGGCAAGAAGCTCCTTCTCCCCATTGATACAACAATAGCAAAGGAATTCCCCGATCCTATCGATGCTGAGATCGAAGTAAGCGTTGTTGACGCTGACAAGATTCCTGCTGATATGATGGGTCTTGACATCGGTCCTAAGACAATGGCTCTGTTCGCTGATGCCGCAAAGTCAGCTAAGACAGTTGTATGGAACGGTCCTATGGGCGTATTTGAAAACCCCGTATTAAAGAAGGGTACAGTTGCTGTCTGCGAAGCTCTTGCAGAGGCAGACGCTACAACAATCATCGGCGGCGGTGACTCGGCTACAGCTGCTATCAACCTCGGTTATGCAGACAAGATGAGCCACATCTCAACAGGCGGCGGCGCTTCTCTTGAATACCTCGAAGGTAAGGTACTTCCCGGTATCGCTTGCATTCAGGACAAGTAAAAATAACGAGGGCAGATTATTCTGCCCTCAGATTGTCATAAAGCATCTGATTTAAATGGGGTCGCAGGGGCGAATCCCCCACTCTCAGCCCGGCACGGATGCCGGGTGTGTATGCCAAAGAGCTTTGCATGACGCAAAGCTAACCAAGCATACACAATCCTTCGCCGAGGGGAAGAGGTATGGGGTTAGGGATATTCCGATGAAACTTCATTTAAAAAGTTGATGACATTTCTGAGGGCGGATATTCTCCGCCCTTATTGTTGTGTAATAAGCAATTTATAATAAAAAACGAAAGGAACACTGTATCATGAAAAAGACAGTAAGAAAAGCAGTTATCGCAGGTAACTGGAAGATGAATAAGACAAGACCCGAGGCTAAGGCTCTTTTAGAAGAATTAAAGCCTATGGTTGCCGATGTAAAGGACGTTGAGGTCGTAGCCTGCGTTCCCTTCACAAACCTTGAAACAGCTCTCGCTGTAACAGCAGGCACAAACATAAAGATCGGCGCTGAGAACTGCCACTTTGAAAAGAGCGGCGCTTTCACAGGCGAAATTTCAGCTGATATGCTCGCTGAAATGGGCGTTGAATATGTTGTACTCGGTCACTCCGAGCGCCGTCAGTATTTTGCTGAAACAGACGAAACAGTAAACAAGAGAACAAAGGCTGCTCTTGAAGCAGGCTTAAAGCCCATCGTATGCGTAGGCGAGCTTCTCTGGGAGCGTGAATGCAACATTACAGAAGAAGTTATCGCACGTCAGATTAAGCTCGATTTCTTCGGCATCTCCGCAGATGACCTCAAGAAGTGCATAATCGCTTACGAACCCGTTTGGGCTATCGGTACAGGCAAGACAGCTACAGCAGATCAGGCTGAAGAGGTTTGCGCTTTCATCCGTGCTACACTCGCTAAGCTCTACGGTGCAGATGTTGCAGAAACAATCACAATCCAGTACGGCGGCTCAATGAACGCAAAGAACGCTGAAGAACTGCTCTCAAAGACAAACGTTGACGGCGGTCTTATCGGCGGTGCTTCACTCAAGGCTGCTGATTTCACAACTATCATCAAGGCTGCCGTAAACGGCTAATCAAAAAATCGGATAATTTACGAAAGGACGACTAAACAAATGGCAAAACCCGTTTTACTCGTTGTTATGGACGGCGTAGGCTTTTCAAAGACAGGTCTTGGCGATGCAGTTACGCTCGCCAACACTCCTACTCTTGACAGACTTTTAAGAGAATGCCCCAACACTCGTTTAAAGGCTCACGGTGACGCTGTAGGTCTGCCTACAGATGATGATATGGGCAACTCAGAGGTAGGTCACAACGCACTCGGCTGCGGTCAGATTTACTCACAGGGCGCAAAGCTTGTTAACGAATCTATCGAAAGCGGAAAGATGTATCAGTCTGAGGCTTGGAAGGAACTCGTTGACAACTGCAAGGCTAACAACAGCACCCTTCACTTCATCGGTCTTTTATCGGACGGTAACGTTCACTCAAATATCAAGCACCTGTTCAAGATGCTGACAGAAGCCAAGAACGAGGGCATCAAGAAGGCAAGAGTACACATTCTGCTCGACGGCAGAGACGTACCCGCTACTTCTGCTCCGATATATATCGAACAGCTTGAGAGCTTCCTCAAGGAGCTTAATGCGGACGGCGCTTTTGACGGTAAGATAGCAAGCGGCGGCGGACGTATGAAGGTTACTATGGATCGTTACCAGGCTGACTGGCCTATGGTTGAGCTTGGCTGGAAGACTCACGTCAAGGGCGAGGGCAGACAGTTTGCATCAGCTATGGAAGCTGTTGAAACCTACCGTAAGGAAAACGACGGCATCATCGACCAGGATCTCCCTGCATTCGTAATCGCTGAGAACGGCGAGCCTGTAGGCAAGATAGTTGACAAGGACAGCGTTATCCTCTTTAACTTCAGAGGCGACCGTGCTATCGAGCTTTCAATGGCATTTGACGATGACGACTTCACGGCATTTGACAGAGGCGCAAAGCCCGACGTATGCTTCGCAGGTATGCTGCAGTATGACGGCGACTTAAAGCTCCCCGCACGCTTCCTTGTAAATCCTCCCGAGATTACAAACACTCTCACAGAGGTACTCGTTGCCGCAGGTCTTAACGAATATGCCGTATCCGAAACACAGAAGTACGGCCATGTAACTTACTTCTGGAACGGCAATAAGAGCGATAAGTTCAGCGAAGAGCTTGAAACATACAAGGAAATTCCTTCCGACAACGTTTCATTCGATCAGCGTCCGTGGATGAAGTCTGCTGAGATAACAGACGATCTTATCGAAGTAATAAAGAGCAAGAAGTATGACTTTATCCGTTGCAACTACCCCAACGGCGATATGGTCGGACACACAGGCAGCCTCGACTCAACAATAATCGGTGTTGAAGCGGTTGACCTCGGCCTTTCAAGACTTATCAAGGTTTGCGATGAGTACGGTGTTACACTCGTTGTAACCGCCGATCACGGCAACGCAGACGAGATGCTTGAAAAGAACAAGAAGGGTGAGATTCAGGTAAGAACAGCACACTCGCTCAACCCCGTTCCTTTCATCATCTATGATAAGGAAGTCAAGTACACTATCAAGGACGATACAAAGTACGCTCCCGGCGTTCCCACCAAGTACGGTCTGGCTAACGTTGCTCCCACCATCGTTAAGATGCTCGGTCTTACAGCGCCTGACTGCTGGCAGGAAAGCATGATCTAAGCGGCTGTGAGCCGCCTCAAATTCCGCCGTTCTGACGGATTGAGCTTGGCTCAACTTCCTTTACCGGCGGGGCGGCAATGTGCCGCTTCAAGTTCCGCCTTTGGCATTGTCGGAGCTATCCGCAGGATAGCAAAACGGCGGGGCTGAACGCACTGCAAATCGCATAGCAATACGGTTTGTAGCGGTTAAGACATATACTTTGTCAGGCGCAGAGTAAAACATAAAATCGTGTGAAGCGGGTTGCCGTGTATAGCGATTATTTGGCTTTACAATGCGGTTTGATGGGATATACAATTGATACGACAAACGGCAGGCATGAGAAATCATGTCTGCCGTTTTTGCGGCTGTGAGCCGCTCCAAATTCAGCCTTTGTAATAGCCGATGCGTTTCGTGCGATAGCGAAACGGCGGAACTGAATGCACTACGAATCGCATAGCAATGCGGTTTGTGGTGGTTAAGACATATACTTTGTCAGGTGCAAAGTAAAACAGAAAATCGTGTAAAGCAGATTGCCGTGTATAGCGATTATTTGGCTTTACAATGCGGTTTGATGGGATATACAATTGATACGACAAACGGCAGGCATGAGAAATCATGTCTGCCGTTTTTGTGTTTGCAGTTGAAATTTGCCGCATTTGGCTTTGTTATGCGGTTTGTGGCAATTGGAAAATGTAAGCAGTAATACAGCAGAAACGGGAATCTGCGGTTGCAAACGAGATATTCCTGCTGTTGTCGAAGTGTCATAAACGGCTTTGTTATGCGGTTTATTAGGGTTTTAAAAACGGCAGGTGCGGAGAAATACCGCACTGCCGTAAATATGACGTTTTACAATTCCGCTTTATATATCAAAGCGTCGCAAACCGGCTCTGTATAATAGTTTCTGCGCCGTCCAACCTCGCAGAAGCCGTGCTTTTCGTAAAGGCGCTTTGCGGGCTCGTTATCACAGCGGACTTCAAGAAAAATGCTTTTTATGCCGTTATTTTTGCATTTATTTATGAAATATTCCATTAATTGTGTGGCGATGCACTGATGTCTGTATTCCGGCAACACTGCAATGCGATACAGCTCGCATTCATCGGATACGCTCTGACCGCAGATAAAGCCTACCGGCTTATTTTCGGCTTTATCATCACGAATAACGGCATTGATCGAACCTTCTGTGAACACCTGCGACTCAATACTTTGCTCTGTCCACGGCACCGAAAAACACTTTTTTTCAATCACTGCAATGTCGCTACAGATTGATGAATTATGATGATTTAAAGCCGTGATTTTTCCTTTATCTGTCAAATAGTCATTGTCAATGAGTATCATACCACGTTTTGCCAATATTTACATCTACCGTCATAGGAACGGTGAGCTTTACGGCATTCTCCATTTCTTCCTTTAAAAGTAAGGCAACCTTTTCTGCGCAATCTTCTTTTGCCTCAACAATAAGTTCATCGTGAACCTGAAGTATCAGCCTTGCATCCAGACCGCTTTCTTTCAGTCTGTTGTAAACTTTTATCATCGCAATTTTAATTATATCGGCGGCTGTACCCTGTATGGGGGTGTTCTTTGCGACACGCTCGCCGAAAGCCTGCAGATTCTTATTCTTTGCAGCAAGCTCTTTGATATATCTTCTTCTGCCGAACATAGTTTCAACATAGCCGTCACGCTTAGCCTTCGCAACGGTCTGCTCCATATAGTGAGCTATGCCGGAATATTTGGAAAGATAGGAGCGGATATATTCGCTTGCTTTCGACACTGAAACACCGATGTCCTTTGACAGCGAGAATGCGCCTATTCCGTAGACTATGCCGAAGTTGACCGCTTTCGCCTTGCTTCTGAGGTCGGGCGTTACCCACTCTATCGGCTGATTGAACACCTGAGATGCGGTAACGGTATGAATATCCACTCCGTCAAGGAACGCTTTCTTCATTATCTCGTCGCCCGAAATATGAGCCAGCACACGCAGTTCGATCTGTGAATAGTCGGCATCGACAAGCAGGTAGCCGTCCTTTGCGGTGAAGAATCTTCTCATCTCCCTGCCGAGCGGCGTTCTTACGGGTATGTTCTGAATATTCGGCTCGGCGCTGGAAATTCTTCCTGTTCTTGTTTCTGTCTGCTTGAAGGTCGAATGAATCCTGCCGTCCTCGCCTACTACCTTCAGAAGTCCTGTAACGTATGTGTTCTGCAGCTTTGTAAGCGCACGGTATTCGGTTATCAGAGGAACTATAGGGTGCTTGTCCATAAGGCTTTCAAGCACATCGGCATTTGTGGAATAGCCTGTTTTTGTCTTTTTGGCACTTGGCAATGCAAGTTTTTCAAAAAGCACGCTTCCGAGCTGTTTTGGCGAGCCTATATTGAATTCATAACCTGCGTATTCATAGATCTCACGGCTGATCTTTTCAGCCTTTTCGCAAACCTCTTTGCCGAAAGCCTTTATACCGTCGACATCAATACTTACGCCCTCACGCTCCATAGCTACAAGCACAGTGGCAAGAGGTATCTCTATATCGGTAAGAACCGCCGAAGAACCTGTTTCACTGATTTTGCAATTAAGTATATCGTTGAGGGCGGCAACGGTTATCGACTTTTCCTGTATGCTGTTTCCCTCCGGAACTCCGTACTGAGCGCAGAGCCTTGACAGGCCGTAATCGTTTGAATCGGGGTCGGCAAGGTAAGCCGCAAGCGTTGTATCAAAACGGTTGTTCTTAAGCCTTTCACAGCCGGTAACGGTCAGCGTTTCCTTTATATCAAAAGTGTACTTCGTGCTGTCGCTGTCGGCATAGGCTTTAAGCTCCCCGTCGGACAATTTTACCGGAGCGCCTACTGCGCCTGCGTATACGTTACCATCCTGCGTCAGAACTATATCGCCTGCCGGCATAGCGGGTATCTGCTTTGCGGCGGATTCTTCCAAAGCCTCTTTTGAGCCTGCCGGAGCGGAAGTCGGGTGCAGCTTCAGCTTCTGGAGCATCTTGTACATTTCAAGCTCCGACAGCAATCTTGCAAGCTCGTTATCGTCACGTTCTTTCGGAACATAATGCGTAAGCTCAGTATCAATAGGTGCGGTAAGGCATATTTCGGCAAGCTGTCTGCTCATATAACAGCTTTCCTTGCCGTTTTCGAGCTTTGTGCGTACACCCTTTGTGATAAGCGTTGAGCCGATGTTTTCATAAACTCCGTCCACGCTTGCAAATTCCTTTATAAGTGAAAGAGCGGTCTTTTCACCTATGCCGGGAACGCCCGGAATATTGTCGCTCGAATCGCCCATAAGCGCCTTTACTTCTATCATCTGTTTCGGAGTCACGCCGTACTCCTCCATAATAACATCGGGCGTGTAGTAAATGTCGCCTTTTGTCTTGGCAAGCCTTACGGTAACATAATCATTTACAAGCTGGAACGAGTCACGGTCACCCGTTGACACTGTACAGGGTATCTTCTTATCCGCACAGGCGGCTGAAACAGTTCCGATTATATCATCGGCTTCAAAGCCCTCTTTTTCGATAATGGTTATTCCCATTGCGGTGATTATCTTTTTCATATAGGGGAGCTGTTGAGCGAGGTCTTCCGGCATACCCTTGCGGTTTGCCTTATAGCCGTCATACATCTTATGGCGGAATGTCGGTGCTTTAAGGTCGAAAGCTACCGCTATCATATCCGGATTTACATCCTTTTCAAGCATAAGCAGAGTGTTCATAAAGCCTGTTACGGCATTTGTGGCAACACCTCTTGAATTTGTCAGCACACGGATACCGTAGAATGCACGGTTTAATATGCTGTTGCCGTCAATAATAAGAAATCCCATATTTATCCTTTCGAGCAGAGGTCAGATTGATTTTTTCGGTGATTTATGATTATAGTATAACATAAATCAGGTCGGTGTAAACCGACACGGCGGTACGCCGTATTTTGTCGTCAGACAAAAGATTTAATGGTAAAATGTTCTCAGACGTGCGGTGCGCCGCAAGCCGTGCTTCTGCACGGCAAAATCCGCTTCGGCGGATTTTAAGTCTGAGGTTATTATACCATAAATCAAGTCGGTGTAAACCGACACGGCGGTACGCCGTATTTTGTCGTCAGACAAAAGATTTAATGGTAAAATGTTCTCAGACGTGCGGTGCGCCGCAAGCCGTGCTTCTGCACGGCAAAATCCGCTTCGGCGGATTTTAAGTCTGAGGTTATTATACCATAA
>OMCH01000157.1_pt1 | contig 38554 bp, 38 predicted proteins | sample 1674341 | NCBI WGS metagenome assembly OMCH01 (sample SAMEA103958164, study PRJEB25191) | human gut metagenome | biome: human-associated habitat [ENVO:00009003]; feature: intestine environment [ENVO:2100002]; material: feces | place: Germany | collected 2013/2015
AGTTCGTGTTTATTTTTATAAATATTTCAAACTAAGTTATATCGAACTCAGGTTAAAATAAATGCATATCTTGTTCCTTTCTTTATTGCCAACGACTTTCAAAATAAGAAATATTCGGACGTATTTCATTCCCTTCAAAATCTATAGGATATAAAGCCCCTTCTTTCTCCAGTCGAACCTTCATGCGCCGTAACATATCCAATGCCTTTTTGGGGTATTTTGAGGATATTTCATGATGTTCATAAGGGTCATCCTTCAAATTATACAAAATACAATCCGGTCTTTCCGGATGTTCCGGATTATAATAATAAATCAACTTCCAATCCTCTTCCCGGTAAACCGTAAAATAACTCCCCCGATGATTATGCGGGAAATGCATCAAAAAACAATTCTCACGAGAAGAATCTCTAGAACCAGAATACAACATAGATAAATCCTGCCCATCTATCGGATGAGATGATGGTATATCCGCTCCTGATAAATGAGCCAAAGTGGGATAAATATCCATCACTGTACCCATTTGCGTCTGAATAGTTCCAGCGGTAATAGGCCATTGCTTTTGAAACCGGTTCTTTTTATTCGGTTTTGCCCAAGCGATTATAAAAGGGACACGCATACCTCCTTCAAATTCAGTTCCTTTTCTTCCTCTGAACGGAGCTGCCGAAGCATAATCTCTTGACGGACCTAACGGAGCATCCCCACCATTATCCCCCAGAAAAATAATCAATGTATTCTCCGCTTCACCTATTGTTTCCAAATGTTCCATCAAATCCCCCAAAGATTTATCCATTCCTTCGATTAAAGTGGCAAAAGCCTTAGCTTGATCAGATTTATCAAGGTCTGTATAATGAGGCAAAAAGCGTTTATCCACTTCAAATGGAGCATGAACGGCATAATGTGCCATATATAAAAAGAAAGTTTTTTTTTCCTCCACTGCCTTATCAATCTGTTCTTGGGCTTCAAGTGTTAGTGCATCTGAAAGAAAGGTATCTGTTCCATGATATTTTTCCAGTCCCGGAACAGCTCTGGATTTATTTCCTTTAATATACCCATATCCGTGTTGACCGTAATAACTGCCTGGCTGACCAATAGAAGAACCAGCCACATTCACATCAAATCCCAGGTTTTGAGGAAATTCACCTTCACTTCCAATACAACCGAAATGAGCCTTTCCCACATGAATCGTACGATATCCTTCTTGCTTCAGCATTCGGGGTAACGTCCATTCGTTTTCTTTCAACCCTTTCCAATTCCATTGATAAGGACCAAATTGATTCCGGTTATTCGACTCCGAATTGATCCAATTTGTCGTACGATGGCGAGTCGCATTTTGTCCAGTCATGATAGAAGCACGTGACGGAGAACTGACACTCTGCGCATAAAAAGTAGAAAAGCGGACTCCTTGTTCAGCCAATCGTTCCATATAGGGTGTATGATACCACTTATTCAACGGATGAACAATAGGTTCTCCCTGTTCATTCACATCGAAAGGAACTGAAGTATCCATCAAACCCATATCATCTACCAAAAATAGAATGACATTAGGCTTGTCTGTTTCTGCATAATTAAATACAGAAGTCAATAAAAAACAACCTAACAATTTGTATTTCATATATATCTTATTAATCTATTGTTCCAACTATAATCATCCACCAATATAAACAATACATTCTTCGGTTTTTCCTTTACCGATAGAGCTATCCATGGACTCAAACCACAAAGGAATAATGTTGCCCACTTTGTTTTATTCTTTTTATTCTTCTTATTCATCAATTAAGCGATTAGTTTATAATTCCTACTTCTCCATCCAATCAACAATCTCAAATGCTTTACCCGTTTTCTTGGAAATAGGTATATCCGCATTGGTATCTACCAACTGTTGCTTCAGCAAACCTAATAATTCTTTTCGTATCTGAGGTTCTTTTGTTGCCAGATTCTGTTTTTCCGAAATATCATCTTTTATATTATACAATTCAATAGACTGTTTATCATAACGGTAAATCAACTTATAATCGCCTTTACGAATCACACTGTACGGATACTGATCGTAAATATGCGGATAATGCCAATAGAAGATACGGTCTTGATAACCTTTTATCTTCTTCCCTCGGAAAAAAGGAGTGATATCTACACCATCCACCTGAGTATCCGCATCTTTATACGACGATGCATGAGCTAACGACAATATCGTTGGAAAAATATCTTCTATAATTACCGGCTGGTGGCACTCGCTTCCGGCTTTCGTCATACCCGGTATATCCACTATCATCGGAACACGAATACCTCCTTCATAAGGAGAGATCTTATGACCACGGAGAGGTTCGTTCCGGACACTCTGACTGGGCTGACCATTATCTGACATAAAAATGATAATGGTATTATCTTCTATTCCCAAACGACGCACCAATGCCATCAAGTCTCCCAACGACTTATCCATACTTTCCAACATGGAGGCATATTTAGCCTGAAACTCCGAGATTCCCATGTTCATGTATTTATCCAGAAACCGTAAATCCGGTTCCCATGGCGCGTGAATCGCATAATGGGACATGTACAAATAGAACGGTTGGTTTTCTGCTACAGCTCTTTCCACTTCCTTTGAAGCTTCGATTGTCAATGCTTCTGTCAAATTGATATCTTTGCCATGGTATTTGTCCAAACCAGGGATATCCCACTCTGCTCCTCCGTTCCGGAAAGCGGCACTAAAATTGTTCGTTCCATAATAACTTCCGGGGCCGCCGGCTGCATGACCGGCAATATTCACATCAAAACCCAAAGTTGTCGGATCGGCTCCGGGTGTTTCACGTGCTCCCCAATGAGCTTTCCCCACATGGATCGTCCGATAACCGGCTTCCCGTAATATGGATGGAAGTGTTTCCTTTACATAAACCGTCCGTTCCACACCCGTTTCGCAAGCCATACCATTCACATTCCAATCTGGGACTTCTACCAGATCACTCTTGTAATAGCGGTCTGGAGACGTATTCTTAAACAAAGTCCAGTTGGTTACCCGATGTCTCATGGCATTCTGTCCTGTCATGATGCTGATCCGTGTCGGGGAAGACAACGGACAAGCATACGCCTGTGTAAACTTCATTCCCCGCTCAGCCAACCGTTCCATATTCGGGGTATGATAAATGTCATTCAACTCCGTACGATCTTTATAAAAAGGAACAGATGTCTCCTGCCAACCCATATCATCTACCAGAAAAAAGATGATATTCGGTTTATCTGTCTGTTGTGCCTGCGCAAAAGCAGACAACGATAAAAACACGGATGTAATAATTGTTTGTTTCATTATCAATTGCTCTTATTAAAAACTATTCTTCAAAACGTAAAACATGGACCAGCGTTTCTTTTCCACCTTTTATATTGGCACCTGAAGGGACATAAAGATAAGCAGGCTTACCATCTTTCATCAAAACCTGTGGCCGCTCAAACTTAGGATAAGCTCCATACAACTGTTTGGCATGATCCAACGCTCCAGCTGGCAAATATTTATCAAAACGATGAAAACCTGGTTCGTATTCAGTAAAATCCAAACCATTATCAGACTTCCATAAAATACCTCCTCCAGCTTCTAATATACCATGATTATCTGTTGTCAACAAACAAATCTTATCATTATAAATGAAGGCATAACCATCTTCTATAGCTTTATTATTCTTTGTAACAGGTTCTGGATACATCACATAGGGACCTTCAATTTTTTCGGCAAAAGCAACACCCATTTGGCTCTTGTTCGATTTGAAATATAACAAAAATCCCCCTTTAGGATGTTGCAATAAAGCCGGATTGACAACTCCATTAGCCGCTTGATGCGTCCAATGGTTTGGGTTATCAGAAGGAGACAAAATACAACCATCCTTACCTACCTTTTGCCAAGGTCCATATAAATTATCTGCTATCAGCATACCTATTTTTTGATTGGCAGGATGCGGAGGTTGATGATAATCATTATTGGAAATATATAATAAGACATACTGATTTCCAACCTTATGAATAGCAGGATTATGTATGCCACATTTATCCCACGTATTTTTTCCCGTTCCTTGCAAAACAACATCTACAAACTGAAAAGGGCCTTCCGGTTTGTCCGCCACATAATGAGCGATCTCGCTATGAGAACGCCAGCCCGGATCAAATTGATGCTCTATACGCCAACGTGTAGTAAAAATATGTACTTTCCCATCTTCACCCCAAATCGGAGAAGAGCCCCATAAATGATATCCCGGTTCTTCGATGGCAATACCTTCGTATTTCCATTTGTCGGCAAAATTATTTTCATCTGTCATCCAAGAAGATAATTGTTCCCATGTTTTTACAGAATCATTCTGTTGAGGAACTCCTTGAGTACTTCTACCATTCTTTACATAATTAACCAACAATAATCGCATCTTTTCTGCAATTTCTGGATATTGCAAATAGACATTATGTTCCTCTTCCGGATCTCGTTCCATATCATAAAGTTGATAAGGGATTTGTTTATCCGGATCCACTTTGGTCCAACCTCCGGATTTATTACTCAACAGTAATTTCCATTTACCTTGCCGAATAGCAAAACTTCCGTCAATCGAATGATGTACAGTTGCTTCTCGGATAATATTTTTTTCTCTTTCATTGAATAATAAAGGCAACAGGTTATAACTATCTTCGGCTTCATTGTCTGAAATGGAATAACCAACCAACGACGCAAATGTAGCCATAAAATCCGTTAGACAAATCGTTTGATTAATTGCATGCGGTTTTATTTGGGAAGGCCATGAAACAAAACAAGGAACATGATGACCACCCTCATATAAATCAGATTTCATACCTTTAAATATATAACTCGGATCATGTCCCTTTTCTGCCAGCTTATCAAATTCGGCACGTGGAGAACAACCATTATCTGATGTAAAAACAACTATTGTATTGTCTGAAATCCCCTTTTTATCCAAAGTTCTCAAGACACGCCCAACAACAGCGTCTGTCTGCATAACAAAGTCGGCATAAAGATTTAATCCTGATTTTCCTTTAAATTCTTTTGTAGGAACGATCGGAGTATGAGGAGAGGTGAGGGGTAAATATAGAAAGAACGGTTTTCCTTTATCTGATTTTTCAATAAAATCAACAGCTTTATCGACAATTGCAGGTAAAACTTTCTCCATATTCCAACCTTTAAGACCATGTCCAGCCCTTGAATCCATCTCTTGACTAACCGAGTAAAATTCATCTGGAATACCGATGGTTTGCCTATTCTCGATAAAACAATAAGGAGGATAATTCGGTGCATCTACACCAAAAAAATAATCAAATCCTATATCGCAAGGTCCACCCTTTATTTCTTTGGAGAAATCTATATTACATTGTTCCTTCGTATCAATCGGAGATTTTCCGTCAATCGTTGGAAAATTCATCCCCAAATGCCATTTCCCTATACAAGCCGTTTCATACCCTTTACTTCGTAACATACTAGCCATAGTTGTACGACCAGGGTCAATGAGTGGTTCATCATACCAAGTCAAAACACCCTTTTTTAAACGACTTCTCCAATTATACCGTCCTGTCAATAAACCATATCGAGTTGGTGTACTAACAGCAGAACTTGAATGAGCATCCAGAAAAGTTACTCCTTCTTGAGCCAGCTGATCTAAATTTGGAGTATGTATTTTCCCTCGCTCATTCAACACAGATAAATCCCCATATCCCAAATCATCTGCTAATATAAATACAATATTAGGTTTATCAGGAACCTGTGAATAAGCTATTGCCGGCATTAATCCTATACCTATGGGTAAAAACAAATAAGATTTATTCATAATATTTCACTTATATATTTATTTACACCGGAAAAACACGATAAAAGAATCATTTCCTTTCTTCACACCAAAAGAAAGCATTTTTATCTCACCTTCTTCTAAATATACATAAGGACGTTCCATCCGATCTACTTTCATAACGGTTCCATCTTTTAAAGGAATCTCTTTTTTACAGACTTGGTAATTTTTAGCTTTTTCCCAATTGATTCCATCTTCCGATGTTATCATACCAATAAAGTTTCCTCCATGAGCATGAAAAAGTGCATAAAATCGTTCTCTCTTCTTATCAAACCAGACACAAACATCCTCTGTTGGAATATCTGAAAAAGCAGGTTTACGCTCCAACACAAATGGACCTGTAGGATTATCCGATGTTCCTATCGCTTGTATCAAATGACGTTTAGGAGACGGATTATTATCGCCTTTGATAATTAAATAATATCGTCCATCCTTCCCTTGGCAAACAGACGGATTCACAGCCACCGTATAAATAGGAACTTGAGGTTCCAATAAAGGATGATCCAATCTTTCCCATGGGCCATTCAGTGAAGAAGCTATCGCCACTCCTGCCCGTTGATTCGAACGTAATAAATTCCAATTGGGATGATGCAGTTTCTTGTAATTGCTTTTCTGTTAATTGGGAATTACCTGTATTAGTCGATGTATAATACATATAATATGAATCACCCAATTTATTAACCTGCACATTATGAGCCGTAACAGAATCCCAAAAACCTGGTCTGGCTTTTAACACGGTTTCTTTATAAAGATAAGGACCTTCCATTTTTTGGGACGTAGCATGGGCTATCTCCGAATGAGTCAGCCAAGCGAAAAAACTAAGTTTCCTTGGCCAACGTGAATAAAACAAATGATAAATACCTTCTTCATCTTTTATGACAGAATTACACCAATTAAAATATTCTGAGTCTCTTACAAACTGACTTGAATCAGCAGGCTGTATCATCGCCGATAAGTTTAAATCATCTACTTTTTGTGAATGTATAACTTCTACAAATAAGGATATAAACAGACAAATAGAAAGTAATTTCTTCATTCCTTTATTTTTTTAATCTAACAAAAACAATATAAGCATCATCTCCCTTCTTAACTGCTAAGGACAAAACCACGGGAACATTGTCTTCTAAAAACACAAAAGGACGTTCCATCCGGTCTGGCAAAATAGGATCAGGGTTTTCTGTCCGGGAAATTCTTTTTTTCATGATTTCAAAATCTTCTGCTTTTTCCCAATTCAAACCATCTTGCGAAGTCATCATACCGATATACGTATGCGCATGAAAAACTGCATAGAAACGTTGACCTTCCTTATCATACCACATCGAAACATCTTCCGTATCCCAATCCTGAATAACAGGTTTAGGCTGAATCTTAAATTCCCGATCCGGATATTCCGAAACAGCAACAGCCTGATTCCTTTCAAATTTTGTAGAACCTGGTTTATCACCCTTTACTATCAGAAAATACTTATCTTGATCATAACAAATCGCAGGATTAACAACTAATGTTTCGATAGGTCCTTCCGGTTCCAAGAGTGTTTCCTTTTCAATCTTAAACGGACCATTCAACGTTGAAGCTGAGGCAACAAATGTACGTTGATTTTCCCTCAACGGTTTCCAGTTTCTATGTTTTCCTCCCACTTTCGCAGTTTCTATCAATTCTTGATTCGAGATATTACGATCCATATGTGTACTGCAAAAATAAAGATAATATTTTCCTTCAAAATATTTAATTTTTGGATTATGAGCCGTAATCATATCTTCTACTCCATAATGTTCTTTTTCAAGATCGATTACCGTATTGACATATTGATAAGGCCCATCAGGATAATCTGATACGGCATGAGCTATGGTAGAATGTGTCAACCAAGCATCAAATGTATAGCTACGTTTCCAGCGTGAATAAAACAAATGATATTTTCCGTCTTCGTCCTGAATAATCGAACTACACCAATTATAATAATCGGAATCCCGAAAAATATTCTTTTCTGATATCGGTAATATTTTATCAGAAATTTTCACCTCTTGTGCCATAGAAACAGACAGACAAGACGTACAAAAAACAATTATAAAACAAATAAACGATTTCATACAATTCCTTTCTATAATATTGTAATGGTCATCACAAGCATCTTGTGACAACTGTCATAAACAATTTGTGAGCTCCGTCACAAGCATCTTGTGAGCCTCGTCACAAACACATTGTGAAGAACGCCACAAGTACCTTGTGAGGAAGCTCACAAACAACCTGTGCTGATTCTCAGCCCTATTAACTAACTTTGAGTTTGATCGGACACACCAACGTACGAGGTTCTTTCAACAGCGTTGTCCCTGTAGTGAAATACGTTTCTATCTCTAACCGATATTCGCCAGCTAATAAACCTGTCGGGAATATAAAGATGATCTTTGAGGGATCATTCACTCCGATAACAGTTACGTCTTCACCCGACTCGGATTCGTTATACAACGTTAGTTTACCGATACCCGAACCGTCTGCATTGACACACTTGATTTTGTTACCTTTCAACTGTACCATACCGCCCGGTGTTACCGTGCCATCAGTCTTGCCTGTTGTCATATCCAGAACTTCCGCAATATTTGCACCTTCCAAATCCAACTTACGGCCTGAAAATTCCAAGATTACTTCATCTTGTAACTTCTTTTTCAAATCCGATGATGCCGTTATATTAATCTGACATTTGTTTTTTACAGGATCAGCCAAACCTGTTCCAGAAAAAATTCCCGTAATGGAAGGCTGGTATTGAGCCACTCGTGACACATACGTATTTCCTTCACACAAAGCCTTCATCAACATATCTTCGTAGATATTGATGATATTCTCAATCGTATCCGCACGGTATTCCGTACGTTCCTCTGCAATCCGCAAAGCCAAGTCTTTCGGTGTCAGACTTAACAACTTTCTTGGGATTGCCACATAATCTTCTTGTACATCTTTCGTGATCGTGTTTTCACGAAGATCGTAGTACCACTTGAATGCCATAACAATATAATTTAAAGGAGTTATATAAACTCTATTAATCTTTATACATAATACTCTATTCAATCTTTATTGTCCAATCATGCTTACTTCCATCAGCCGATTCTAAACGATATTTAAACATTCTATTGGAAAGATCCGAAACAATACCTGCTTTAGGTGAATTTTCTAAAGGTACAACCATCGTTCCTCTATGATATATTTTAAGACCCGCATACTTTAAATCTTCTCCAGCTTTTAATTTAACCGTCGCTGTAAATTCTAACGAATCAATGGACGAAGTTCCCTCTGAAATAACAATATTTTGAACACCAGTTACTTCCATAGGCGTTTCATTCTGATAATATTCAGCTAATTTGGCTTCATCATCTATTTCCAACTTAACAATTTCAACATTATCAATATAAGCATGATCTCCCCATTGTTCCATATCCATTTCTATACGAGGTTGACAAGCAGAAGTAACAATAAGCAATAATATAAACAAATAATTTTTCATACGAATTATATTTAAGTCATTTAAAACCAACCTGGATTTTGTTCTAATGTAACATTTCCTTTATTCTTATATAATGTAATCTCTTCTCGAGGTATCGAAGACAGATAATCTCTGTCTGGATCCACATAATATCCTCGACCTGAATTGGGTTGAAAATCGGCATGTTTAAAGAAAGGATTAATATAGTCTCCTATTGTATCATAATTGATTCCTTTCTCTAATTTAACTTCTTCCGGCGATTTCCAATCAAACCCGTCTGCCGCCAAACGATCTGGATTATTCCAATAATCTACATATTCTTGAGCATAAGCCCCTACAGGTTTCCAACCGTTAAATACGTCATCCAACATGGCCCATCGTTTTATATCCATGAAACGTAATCCTTCCAACATCAATTCTACACGACGCTCTCTTCGGATTTCATTTACAATATTCGGTGCCGAGGGATCATATCCATTTCGTTTATCATAATCAATATTCCAACCATTCACCTCGCTTAAAGACATATTTGGCAAATTTACACGTGAACGAATGACATTAATCGTTTTGTCTAAATCATCTTGAGTTACCAAACCTAAAATCGCCTTCGCCTCTACATAATTTAACAAACCTTCTTCATATCGTAAAATTAAATCATCAACTTCACCATTATCTATTTCTGCAGGATCAAAACTAGTTCCTTTCCATATACGAAAACCTGTATAGGCAGGATTTCTTTGTTGACTCATAATCAATCCTGGATAAGATGTTTTATAAGCATGATCTACAGCCCCCAAATAATCAAAGAAACGTCCCTTTGCAGGATACCAAATTGTTTGACTTAAACGGGGATCCTTCTTCGTACAAAGTTCGTTCATCGTTTGGTTGTCTAAAGTCACCCGTGACACTTCTACTGGTTTACCATCACTCATTACATAAGCATCAATAGCACTTTTTGTCAAACCAGCATTTACTCCTTCAGCGTAACTTCTTCCCCAATTATTAATGATCCCTAAACTTCGAGAATAAACTTTGTATAAAAAAGCGCCTTGAATTTTTTCATAATCTGATTGATTAAAATAATCAAAATACTCATTTTCAGAACTTCCTCGATAAATATTAGAACCATATTTTTCTATGAGCTGTTCTCCAGCTTCGATCCCTTTTTTTAAAAATACACTACCATCACTACCTTGAACCTGAAATTTAGAACCTTTTTTTCCATGATAATACTCCCAAGAACCTTCATACAATGCAACCCTTGATTGCATTACCAAAGCTGCCTCTTTATTTATCCGACCTGCACTTGCTTCTCCTTCCCCTTTCCAATCACAATATAATATGGCCGAATCTAAATCAGCTATAATTTTTTCGGCAATTTCTTTTCGAGAACTTCTTGGTGTATAAAGTTCTTCGCTATCTACATTCAAAACGAACATTATCTCTGAAAGTATGGGATGGGAATCAGGTAAAATGGGAAAAAGCACAAGAGATTGAGATCATACCGGGAGAAAGCAGCCAGACCCTCGACTTGGTTATCGAAAATCCTCATCTTTGGAATGGGCGGAAAGATCCGTTCTGTTATCGTACTGAAATTACTTTACTAAAGAACGGACAAATAGCGGATTGTATCGATCAGCCTTTAGGACTTCGCTCCTTCCGGGTTGATGCTGAAAAAGGATTCTTTCTGAACGGAGAGCATCTGAAGTTGAAAGGTGTCTGCCGCCATCAGGAAAGAAGTGAAGTTGGAAATGCATTACGCAAAGAACATCATGAAGAAGATGCTGCCATCATTGCTGAAATGGGAACAAATGCCATTCGTTTGGCGCATTATCCTCAGGCGTCCTATATGTACGATTTAATGGATCATTATGGTATTATTGTTTGGGCAGAGATTCCATTCGTCGGTCCAGGTGGTTATTTAGACCGAGGTTTCGTAGATCAGCCAGCTTTCCGTGAAAATGGAAAAGAACAGTTGAAGGAACTGATCCGTCAGCATTACAATCACCCGTCTATTTGCTTTTGGGGATTATTCAACGAATTAAAAACCTATGGAGATAATCCGACCGAATATGTAAAAGAATTAAATCAATTGGCTAAGCTGGAAGATCCAACCCGATTAACGACAGCTGCCAGTAACATTTCTGCTAACGATCCGATTGGTATGGTATCCGATTTAATTGCCTGGAACCAATATTTTGGTTGGTATGGAGGTCATCCATCTGATATGGGAACTTTTTTAGACAAGACTCATCAAGAATTTCCTAACTTGAAAATAGCTATCAGTGAATATGGTGCTGGAGCAAGTATTTATCACCAGCAAGACTCCATCAAGCCGGGTATTGCTTCCGGATATTGGCATCCCGAAAACTACCAGACATTCTATCACATGGAGAACTGGAAAGCTTTGTCTGAAAGACCTTTCGTATGGGGATCTTTTGTCTGGAACATGTTTGATTTCGGAGCGGCCCATCGGGAAGAAGGAGATCGTCCGGGCGTTAATGACAAAGGTTTGGTAACTCGTGATCGCAAAACACGCAAAGATGCATTCTATTTCTATAAGGCTAATTGGAACCAGAAAGATGCTTTTGTTTACATAGCCAATCGCCGACATCGGGAACGGATCTGTAAAGCAACTGACATCATGGTCTTTTCTAATCAACCGGAAGTAGAACTGTTTATCAACGGTATAAGTCAAGGGAAACAACAGGCAGATGCTTATGCTACTTTCCAATGGAAATCCATTCAACTTACTGAAGGAGAAAACAAAATAGAAGTAAAAGCAGGGAAAAAGAAAGATCAGGTTACTGATTCCGTTATTTGGCATTTATGATTTTCCGGACCTGTTTTTGTACTCAAAAAAATATGCCGGCTTTTCATCAAAAGCTGGCGTATTTTGATGAAAAGCCGGCGTATTTTAAATCATTCCTAGGCAGGAAATAAATCAGTTGTTATTTATCCCAATAAGGCAAGGTATAAGGATTCCGATATTTATAGTAATAAAGCCGATGATTAGCTGCTTCTTCATCATCGCCAAAGCTTAATGTGGCCGGATCCCACTTCACCGGACGACCCAACTCATGAGCGATATTATTCAGACAACACATGATATTGGTACTGCAACCTACTTCTACCGGAGCGATTGGATTCCGGCGCGAACGGATACAATTAACAAAATTCTGCATGTGCGACACTTCTGCACCCATCGGCGTATCTTTCACCAGAGAAGGATCTGAACATTCTATATAACCGCGAGCTACTTTCAGCCAACCCTTTGTTCCTATAAATTTAATACCAAGTTCGTTGGGATTATCTTTCCGGAAGTTTTCTATCACCTGTTCGGTTACGACTATTCCATCCGCATATTTCATCGTACAGTATTTCGTTCCGTTATATCCGGCCGGAATATATTCAACAGGACCAGATCCATCCATACCTAATGCGGCTTGTGTGATATCATAATGATGAGCACCCCAATCGCCTGTATAACCATTTCCTGTCTCCCGATAATTACGCCAAACTGCCCACGGACCTTTCTCTTCCATTTCCGGATTATCAATTGGCGGACACATATCCGGATGATAATGCACGTTCGGACTCGTAAGCGGTCCCATCCAAGCATTGAAATTCAAATAAGGAGGAACCGGTACTTCCGGCAGATCAAACGGTTTAGGAGGTTCTCCAATATGAACCTGAACACTTTCTATATGACCGATCGCACCGGCACGCACCAATTCTATTGCCCGTTGGAATTCACGGTCTGAGCGTTGCTGACTTCCCACTTGTAATACCCGGTCGTTGGCCCGGACAGCACGCACCAAAGCTATACTTTCAGAAATCGTATAAGTCAGCGGTTTCTGCAGATAAACATCTTTAGATGCCTGGCAAGCATGGATGGCAGCCAAAGCATGCCAATGGTCAGGAGTAGCAATAGATACAACATCTATATCTTTCCGATCCAGCATATCCTCATAAAATTCGTAAGTATCACAACGAGGATTCCAGCCGGCTTTCTTTTGCCACTCGGTAACTCGCTTCATAAAACGCTCTCTTTTCAAAGCATCTACATCACATCCGGCCACCACTTGAACTCCCGGACAATTGGAAGCTGCATAGAAATCACTCATTCCCTGACGGCCCAAACCAATAAAGCCAAAGACGATCCGATCACTCGGTGCATATTTTTGTCCATTAACCGACCAGCTGGGCAGAATCGTAAAGCTAGCCAATCCTAAAGCTGATAAACCTAAAAATTCACGACGGTTCATCTTTTTCGTTTGTTTTTCCATGACATTTTATAATAAAGTTCTACAATAAAGATCTTACTCCAATCTGATTTATTCTTCAGCCAAGACCAAAAATACGGTATTCCTTCCTTATTTCCTAGTCTTTAAAGTCGATTTGCCAGAAAAATCAGAAAACAAGCCAAAAACACATCCGAAGATAATTTCTCACGTAAGAACTGAAGTGAACGGTAAATTTGAGTCTCTACCGTTTTTTCTGATATAGAGAGCCGAGTAGCTATTTCTTTATTTGAAAGATGTTCAAAACGACTCAGACTAAAAATCATTTTCCGGGCTGGAGGCAACTCCTCAATCAATTGTAAGATATAATCACGCAAAGAATTGGCTTCCATCTGTTTTTCCAATGCAGAATCATCATCAACCGAAGAGGAAGAAATAACATCCGATACCTGTTCAAAAATCAATTTTTTCTCTGTTTCCTTATAAACCAAATGTCGGGCAATCGTAAAAAGGTAAGCATTGATGCCTTGTTCAGGATCTATCCGCTCATGAGTTTCCCATATTTTCAAGAAAACAGTCTGCGTGATATCTTCAGCCAATGATTTATCGTATAAGATAGAAAGGACAAAATTGTATATATGGGAGTTGTATTGCCAGAATAAGGATTCAAAAGCACTCTCGTCTCCTTTTTTCAAACGTTCCAATATTTTCTTATCAACTTCCATAGTTCTAATTACTTAAAGTCCTTAATAAGCAACAAAGTTCTTTTGGGACTTAATTGTATTTTTCATTTTTAAATCGGTTATTTTTTTAGAAAATGTTCAATATTTGGTAAAGATATACATAATTTTCTATTTATCATTCAATTCCAAATATTATTTCAACTCCATATATTTCCTTTCATTCGGGCGTAAATGGCTTTTCAATAGTTCCAAAAGGACTAATATAGAAAACAAAATAAACGAGAATCGTTTTCAAAATTTATTAGATTCAAAAACGATTCTCGTTTATTTTGAGAAGAGATTATACCCTCTCTTCTTTTCTATCTTGTAAAGATTATCAACAAGCTTTAAAGCTCATATCCAAACCTTTTACAGAATGAGTCAAAGCTCCTACCGAAATAAAATCAACGCCACACTCAGCGTACTGACGCAAAGTATCAAAAGTGATTCCTCCGGATGATTCGATTTCAAAACGTCCACCGATCATTTCTACGGCTTTCTTCGTATTTTCAGGTGTAAAGTTATCCAGCATGATACGATCAACACCTCCAATTTTCAATACTTGCTGAATTTCATCAAAATTGCGGACTTCAATTTCAATCTTCAAATCCTTATGTTTTTCTTTCAGATACTCATGGCAACGAGTGATAGCAGCTTCAATACCACCGGCAAAGTCAACATGATTATCCTTCAACAAGATCATATCAAACAAACCAATCCGATGGTTTACACCACCACCGATACGAACGGCTTCTTTCTCAATCATACGAAGTCCCGGCGTTGTCTTACGCGTATCCAACACACGTGTTTTGGTACCTTCCAACGCTTTCACATATTTGCGAGTTGTTGTTGCAATACCACTCATACGTTGCATAACATTTAGCATCAGACGCTCGGTTTGCAGTAATGATTGTACCTTACCTTCTACGACAAAGGCAATGTCACCTTTCTTCACTTCCGTACCATCCTGAATGAAAGTCGTCATTTTCAGCTCCGGATCAAATGTATGGAAAATCAGACGGGCCATTTCCACTCCTGCCAAAACACCATCTTCTTTCACGATTAACTGGCTTTTTCCCATTTCCGTAGCCGGAATACAACACAAGGTTGTATGATCGCCGTCACCGATATCTTCGGCAAATGCCAAACGGATCAATTCGGCAATAAGCTGTTCTTTTGTTTCTTTTACGTTCATCTTCTGAAATTATTCTATTCTGATTGATTGTATTACTACCTTATCTCCTTCTACTTTATACGTCACATTAACTCGATAAGATTTATTACCAGCCGTCAGTTTAGCCACCAAAAAGCCACTGTCTTTTTTATCCGCATGGTGTAACAAAGAAAAAGCAGAAGGCTTGTTTGAACTAAAAAAGCCATTCAACATCGAAACAGCTTCTTGCGCATTGCAAATCTTTGATTTGTCGGCAAGAGCCATATCGACAGATTTATCCATACATGTCTGTAAATTCGTAGCATTTCCCGTTTTTAACGCTGTTGTAATAACTGTAATGTCTGCTGCTTGTACACTAATTGCCGCTACGACCAAGGCAATCAATAGTAAGAATCGTTTCATCACTGATCTTTTTTGTGAATACTGGTGACAAAGATAAGAATTTTCCCTAACTTCGTCTTTGCAAATATAGAAATATAAAATCAAATGAAAATTAGTTTAGTTGTCATTGGGAAAACGGACGCTAATTACTTTTCCGAAGCTATCCGGGAATACCAAAACAGGCTGGTCCATTATATTCCTTTTGAAATGCAGGTTATCCCTGACATCAAGAATGCCAAGAACTTGTCGGAAAGCCAGCAAAAGGAAAAAGAAGGCGAACTGATTCTGAAATCCCTGCAAGCCGGAGATTATCTGGTATTGCTTGATGAAAAAGGAAAAGAATTTACGTCGATGCAGTTTGCTTCCTACCTAGAAAAGAAAATGCACACGGTTTCCCGCAGGCTGGTATTCGTCATCGGTGGTCCGTATGGATTCAGCGAAGCAGTCTATCAGGCAGCATCTGAAAAAGTCTCACTCAGCAAGATGACTTTCTCGCATCAGATGATTCGCCTTATCTTCGTTGAACAAATCTATCGGGCCATGACTATATTAAATAATGAGCCTTATCATCATGAATAATTTTGTATAAATAGATCAGATATGAAAATAGTAGTTTTAGATGGCAGAACACTCAACAAAGGAGATTTATCCTGGGATGGCTTGCAGGCATTAGGTGAGTGTCATATCTACGAAAACACGCAAGAAGATGAAGTAACCGAACGTTGTCAAGGTGCAGAAATTGTACTGACTAATAAAGTTCATATCCTGAAAAAGGAAATGGAGGCGCTTCCTGCATTGAAATATATTGGCGTTTTGGCAACAGGTTACAATGTAGTTGATATTGAAGAAGCGAAAAAACGTGGAATCATTGTTACGAACATTCCGGCATACAGTACAGATTCGGTCGTTCAAATGGTATTTGCCCACATCCTCAATATTGCGAATCAAGTAGAACATTATACGCAAGAAATCAGAAAGGGAAAATGGACTCAGAATCCGGATTTCTGCTATTGGAATACCAAACTGTTTGAACTGGCCGGTAAAAAGTTGGGGATTGTCGGACTCGGACATATCGGTATGTCGGTAGCTCACGTAGCTCATGCGTTTGGAATGCAAGTACTGGCACTTACTTCCAAGTCTAAAGATCAGTTGGAAGATTATATCACTCCAGTTGATAAAGAAACCTTGTTCCGCGAAAGTGATATACTAACGCTCCATTGCCCGCTCACAGCCGATACTCATCATTTCGTCAATAAAGAAATGCTTTCGCTCATGAAACCTTCAGCTATCTTGATCAATACAGGCAGAGGACCTTTGATTGACGAACAAGCCGTAGCAGAAGCGCTCAACAACCGGACCTTATTTGCAGCCGGTATTGATGTAATGTCATCTGAACCGCCACTAGCCGACAATCCGCTTCTAACAGCAACCCAATGTTATATCACTCCCCATATTGCCTGGGCTACTTATGAAGCACGCGTACGTCTGATGCAGATTGCTATTCAAAACATACGCTCTTTCCAAGAAGGACACATCATTAATAATGTAGCTATTTGAAAAGGATAAAAAATATGACAAGGCCTGGCAGAAAACTGCCAAAGCCTTGTCCCTTACAATTCACACACTCTCTTTTACGGATATTTTCCTCTTGTCATAATAGCATATTGTCATTTCTCCTTTAGCCGGCAAGTCGTTATCCTGTGTCTCTGAAACAACCATTCGGCGAAGAGTCAAAACATAATCTCCTTTTGGTACATTCGAAAATGTAACTTCTCTTCCGTCATCAGATATACTACCATAATAAATGGCATAACCATCCTTATCTGTTTCCAATGTAACCTCAAGCTTTTCACCTGCTTTCAAATCTTCCCCATTCCACTTCCAGGCAACATCATTTTGAATAAAGGCCAAATCTGCAGGTATAGAAACCGGAAGAACAACCGATCTTAACGCCGTATTCTTATATTGTTTATTCTTAGCCCGCTGGAAAGTAAAATCTACCTGATCCACTTTGCCCAACTTCAATGAATAACTATAATCCACCGGAGCCTGATCATTGACATAATGATAGTTCATAGACTTATCATTCACTGTAATCTGTTGTTCCCCTGTCAGCTTCAGTTCATTAAAAGCCTTATCCTCATCTTTTACAAAACGAGCATAAACCCATGTGTCTTGCGTATCAGAAAAATCAACTCTGTACTTCTGGAAGATAACATCAGTAGCTTTTAAATTTTCTGATATTTCTTCTGTACAAGAAAATAAACAACAGCACATAACCAATACGAATACACAATTCATTATATATCCACTTCTCTTCATCCAACAACTTACACGTTTCATAAATCAACTTATTAAATTCCATATAAGTTCCGCTACCAGTAATTACCCGTAGAGATTTCCAAGGAAACATCAGGCACGAGTACATACTTTTCATTTTATTTATTGTAGGCAAGGCAGCCGGCGTTCGCCTGACCTAACAATTAACGGAACAACAAAACTAAACAATCTTATTCACCATAAAAACTGAACCAAACACATAAAATAAGAGGGAAAATACAGTAAGATATCATCCCACAGCCTAGTACCGGAATCAGACCATTCACAGTAAACTTGATATCTCGATGTTTTTCGAATGCAAAGATAGCTGCCTTAACTCAGTAAAACACAAAAATCCAATGTACATGACGAAATCAATAAACACATATAATTCAATACATTACAATAAAACATCAGATAGACATGATGTACAACACTACTTTTATCTCGTATTTAAACAACTCTTTTACCTTGTTTATCACAGATTTTATATATTTGCATTATGAGAAAAGGACTTCATAAAACTTATCGAAAAGGACAACAATATCCTAATATTTGTCAGGTCATATTAGCATTCCTGCTACTTCTATTACCTGCTTGCCATCGTGATAAAACACATTCTATGTTATCCGATCTGGAAAAAATGCAGAATCAACCGGATTCTGTCCTTTCGTCCTTACAACAAATTGATACTACTCAATTAAATGTTGGAGATAAAGCATTATACATCTATCTCTATTATACCAGCCTAGCCCTTCAGAACAAACTGCCGGAAAGTAACACTTCCCTAGAAAAGGCTCGAGTTTACTTTGAAGCCCAAAATGACTCCAGTAAACTATGCCGGATTTATTACCTGAAAGGAAAAATCAATCATCAGCATTACTATTTAATCAAAGCACAAGATGATTATGAAACAGCTATTCAATATATAACACCCGAAACAGATTACCGATTACTTATTGATTTAAAGATAAGCATGAGTAATCTGTACCATTTTTATCGCATCTATGATAGAGAAGAACAATTATTAGAACAAGCCTGCCAATTAGCTATTCAACACAAAGACTCCAAGCTAATTACAAGATTATGCCTATTGAAAAGCAATCTGATGAAAGAACAAAAGCTCTACCAAGAAGCGTTAAGTTACTTACATGATGCCCAGAACTATGCAGAAACATCAGATACTACTCAGATAGCTCAAATATATAGCGAATCCGGTATCGTTCACTTACTTTTATTACAGACTGATTCGGCCTATCATTACTTGAATCTGGCTGCACAAACAGATAAGCAGAATCCTTTATACCGCCTTCAAAGTGTAGGTCTGGATGCTTATATTCATCAAAAAGAGCATGCCATCGATTATTTTTGGAAAGTGATCGAAATGCTTCCTTTGGATAAAAGAATTCTTGCTTACCGCTATGCTGCTGAAGAAATGAAAAAACAAGGGAAAATGAATGAATCCCGAAAATTTCTGGAAGAACATATCCGACTGCGCGATTCTACTTACTACGGAAGAAAAGAAGAGCTACTGGAAAGAATGCAAAACCTGCGAGAATACAAAAAGCAACAAGAACGGATTCTTCAAGTTGAAAAGAACTTATCGGATAAAGAAGTTCTTTTACACCGGGTTGTTGCCTTTTTTGCCATCATCATCTTAGCATCCTTTTTGTTTTATTATCGTACCAAACAAAACAAAAACAAGCTGAAGATCCAATTACTTCGTACCGAACAAGAAAGAAACCAAAGTGATCTCAAAAGGATAGAAGCCGAAATTCAATACTTGAAAGAGAAAGAAGAAAAGGAAACCATAGCTCTTGCCCGATTGAATCAGCGGTTGGAATATTTCAAGCAACTGAACGAGATTACTATTCCTATTTTAATGCAGAACAGGAACAAAGCTGGAGCCTTGCATTTACAGGAAAACGACTGGACGATCATCCGCAACAATACCAACGCTTGCTTTGATCATTTTACAGAAAGATTGAAAAAGCTCTATCCGCAACTTACGGAAGAAGAAATAAACTTCTGCTGCCTCGTAAAGATGGAACTGCCCTTGTCTGTTTTGGCAGAAATTTACCATATAGCTAAAGGCAGCATCTCGCGCAAGAAAATGAGACTGAAAGAAAAGATCGGAATAGAGAATATGAGTTTCGATGAGTTCATTGCCTCTTTATAAGAGAAAAAGGAGAGTCTGTTAGGATTATTACATACAGACTCTCCTCTTATTAAGATTGATAAAACGATTATCTTTCCATCACTCTGGTTTGTTGCATCAACCAATAATCCAACAGGGTCATAGCCGCCATCGCTTCCACGATAGGAACAGCACGAGGCAATACACACGGATCATGTCTTCCACGAGCTTTCAGAATTGTATCGTTGCCTTCCATATCAACTGTTTCTTGTTCCATCAATAAGGTTGCTACCGATTTAAAAGCTACCCGGAAATAAATGGGCTGACCGTTGGAAATACCGCCTTGAATACCTCCCGAATGATTCGTTCGGACATTGATTTTTCCATGGTCATTAAAGAAACGGTCATTCCGTTCTGAACCTTGGAATCCTGCGGCAGCAAAACCATCGCCATACTCAAAACCTTTGACGGCATTGATTGAAAGCATCGCATTGCCTAATGCAGCATGCAGCTTACCAAAAACAGGTTCCCCCAATCCTACTGGCACTCCTGTGATAACTCCGGAAATAATACCTCCGATTGTATCTCCCTGACTTTTGACTTTAGCTATCAGTTCTTCCATTTCGATAGCTTTATCAGGATCAGGACAACGGACCGGATTCTCTTCTATCCGATTCAAATCATAAGCATCCCAAGGTTTATCCAAACAGATATTTCCTACTTGAGAAGTATAAGCTTTGATATCGATCCCTTGCTTTGCCAAGATTTGACGGGCAATCGCACCAGCCACACAGCGTGAAATCGTCTCTCGTGCCGACGAACGGCCTCCGCCTCTCGGATCACGGATACCATACTTCATTTGATATGTATAATCGGCATGTGACGGACGATACACCTGTTTCATATTATCATAATCAGCCGAATGCTGATTCTTGTTCCAAACAATAAATCCAATTGGTGTTCCGGTTGTCTTTCCCTCGTAAATACCCGAAAGGAACTGAACTTCGTCATCTTCCTTTCTTGGAGTTGTAATCCGGGACTGTCCGGGTTTTCTTCGGTTCAGTTCTTTCTGGATTGCTTCCATATCCAGTTCGAAACCCGACGGACAACCATCAATCACGCCACCGATTCCAGGGCCATGCGACTCACCAAAAGAAGTAAGTCTGAATATATTCCCAAATGTATTCATAAAACCCGAACCTGGATGATACGATTTATTTAATGACAACCGCTGCAACCACAGCCATCGCCGTGTTCATGATCACCACAACCGCCTCCACAGCTGTCGCAACCGCAACCACAACCTCCTGCCGGAGCTGTCATTGCTGCTATTTCTTCAGCTGTAGGTTCATGTACGTCGATTACTTCACCTTTGAAATGCAAAGTCTCTCCTGCCAACGGATGATTGAAATCCATGACAACTACATCATCGCGGACTTCCAATACCGACCCATTCATCCGGTTACCGTTTGAATCCATCATCGGGACTGTATTTCCTTCCTGAATCATCTCTGAGTCAAACTTTCCATCTACTTCAAAGATATTCTTCGGCAAATCCAACACATAGTCTTCGTTGTATTCGCCATAAGCGTTTTCCGGAGTAATCGTAAAGTCGAAAGCGGCTCCCGATTCCAATCCCATCAAAGCATCTTCAAATGCCTGGATCATGGATCCTGTTCCATAAATAAACTTCAATGGAACTTCGCGTGTCGCTTTTTCCATCAATTCACGTTCTTCTCCTTCACCAACATACAGGTCGTAGGTTACTGCAACGAATTTGTTTGCTGAAATTTTCATCTGTCTATTTTATTTTGATTGATATACAGTGGACAAATATACAACTTATTTTTCATGTGCGCCTTCGGCTTTCCTTGAAAATACTAACCGATCGCTTTCTTCAACGACTCAAGTGCCTGATTCAATATCGAACGCGGGCAACCGATGTTCAAGCGCATAAAGCCTTCGCCTTCTTTTCCAAACATGGTTCCATCGTTCAGGGCCAATCCGGCTTTGTCTTCAAACAATTGAACCAGTTCCGGTTGAGCTAACTTCAGTTTCCGACAGTCAAGCCAAACCAAGAAAGAAGCTTGCGGACGATACACCTTGATCTGCGGAATGTTTTTCTTCAGATATTCATCCACAAAGTTTACATTCTCGATAACGTATGAACGCATCTGCTGCAACCATTCGGCTCCATACGTATAAGCTGCTTTTGTGGCAGTAAAAGCAAAGATGGTACCGGCATTCAATTCTCCTGCTTCCAAGAAAGAATAGAATTTCTCTCTTATCCGACTATCCGGAACAAGGGCATACGAACTAACGATTCCGGCAATATTGAAGGTCTTACTTGGTGCCATAAACGTCACACTGCAAGCAGCTGCTTCTTCCGAAACCGTAGCAAACGGATGATGTCTGAACTGCGGATAGGTCATCTCTGCATGAATTTCATCCGAAATAACCAGAATTCCATGAGCCGAACATATCTGAGCCAACTTCACCAATGCCTCTTTTTCCCATACAACACCACCCGGATTGTGCGGGTTAGAAAGGATAAGCATCTTGCAGTCCTTATCAATCAGGCTTTCCAACTGTTCGAAATCCATCTTATATACGCCATCTTCAAGCTTCAATGGATTATAAACCACTTCACGTCCCATACGGGTCGGGACCAAACGAAACGGATGATATACAGGAGGTTGTATGATTACTTTATCTCCCGGTTGGGTAAAACACTGAACGGCTAATCCGATACCTTTCACAATGCCGGGAATATAAGAAATCCACTCCCGTTCTGTCTTCCAATGATACTTATAGTCCAGCCAAGTCTGGATACTTTCATAGTATTCATCGTCATCGAATGTATATCCGAAAACAGGATGTTCACAACGTTTCTTCAAGGCTTCTACAATAAAATCCGGAGTTGCGAAATCCATATCCGCTACCCATAAAGGTATCAGATTTTCTTTTCCCGGATAAGCATTCTTCAGTCCATCGTATTTTACACAACTGGTTCCCTTACGGTCTATTATCTCATCAAAATTATAATGTTTCATTTCCTTTATAATATCTATATCTTTTTAGGGGACAAAAATAATATAAATCACGAATCTATATTCATATTCACCTGATTCTTTTCTGGCTTTCTCAGACAGACCAATCTATTGGAGTCATGCCGTGTTGCACCAGAAAAGCATTCGCCTTACTGAAATGACGGCATCCGAAGAAACCATGATCAGCCGAACGCGGAGAAGGATGAGCCGCGGTTAATATCAAATGTTTATGCTGATCGATCAATGGTATCTTCTCTTTAGCATAAGCGCCCCACAGCATAAAGACCAAATGTTCCCGTTCTTCGCTCAACAAGCGGATAACGGCATCGGTGAAAGTTTCCCATCCTTTCCCTTTATGCGAACCGGTTTGATAGGCCCGGACGGTCAAAACCGTATTCATCGAGAAGACTCCCTGTTCTACCCACTTATCCAGACAACCGGAAGTAGGCACAGGAAGTCCCAGATCGGTATGGATTTCCTGATAGATATTGGCCAGCGAACCGGGAATCGGCGTATGTTCCGGTACGGAAAAGCAAACGCCGTAATATTGTCCCGGAGTCGGATACGGATCTTGTCCTAAAATAACAACTTTGACTTGTTCAAACGGACAGGCATTAAAGATATGGAATATCTGTGATCCTTTGGGAAGTACATGATAATGCGCATATTCATCTTTCACAAAGGCCGCCAACCGGGCAAAATAGGGTTGGTCAAATTCCTTCTGAAGTCTTTTCCGCCAACTGTCTGCTATTTTGACTTGCATATACAATCTTCTTGCTAAAAAGGTTCTTATTCATTGACCGCACCTCGTATCAGATCGTAGACTTCCCCGGCTTCGGTCATCAGATCATATTCATAAACTTTCAGCAACAACGGGTATTGCGGTTGAATTTCATCAGAGACCAAGGGTTCTTTTATCTGGGCCGTTTTATAAAACGGATTCGGATTTTCTCCTTTTGCCTCAGTAAGTCCCTTTCCTTGTAACGGCACATACGAACGAATCCGTAAAAGTCCCCCCAGACGAGCATGAATCCTACCGGACATAAACTGTCCATTCTTCCATTTCATATCAACAACAAATCCGCCACGAGCTACCAGACCTTTTACTTCGCCTTCTTGCCAGGCTTCGGGTAAAGCAGGCAAGACATGCAAAGCGCCATCATGACTTTGCAATAACATTTCGGCAACACCAGCCGTATAGCCGAAGTTTCCATCAATCTGGAAAGGCGGATGTGCATCCAGCATATTCGGATAAATCCGTCCTTGCGGATATTCTTTCTGCAACTCATCATTGGGCAACAAAGACAATAAGCTGCAAACCATTTTATAGGCATGATTTCCATCCAGCAGACGTGCCCAGAGATTAATTTTCCAACCCATCGACCAGCCCGTTGCTTCGTCTCCTCGTTGGATCAACGTATTCTTCGCCGCCTGAAACAAAAGCGGATGGGAATAAGGCGAAATCTGATTACTCGGATAAAGGCCATACACATGCGAAATATGCCGATGCTGGTCTTTTGGATTATCGGCATCTTCCAGCCATTCCTGCAACTGATTGTATTTTCCGATCTGCATCGGTGGTAACTGTCCCAACATCCGCTGCAATGAGTCTTGATAAGCAACGGGTTCACCTAATATTTCCGCGGCCTCTCTGGCCTGACTCAATACATCAAAGACGATCTGATTATCCATAGTACACCCGGCTGTAATGGTTGATGCCTGGTTCACATCTTCTCCACCCGGACCATGTTCGGGAGACATGGACGGAGCACTGACCATCCAGCCATATTTAGGGTGTTTTACCAGGAAAGACAAGAAGAAATCGGCGGCACCTTTTAGAACCGGATAAACCTCTTTCAGGAAGGCTTTATCTCCCGAATATAAATAATGTTGCCACAAATGAGTCGAAAGCCAGGCACCGCCATTAGGCCATGTCCCGTAAAAAGCATTATCAACCGGACCAGTTATCCGCCATAAATCGGTATTATGATGAGCCACCCAACCTTTGGCTCCATACATAACCCGGGCCGTTTCCTGTCCGGTTACCGACAGCTCTTTCAACATCGCAAACAGCGGTTCATGCGTTTCCGATAAGTTGGTTACCTCGGCCGGCCAGTAATTCATTTCCGTATTGATATTGATCGTATATTTCGAATCCCACGGGGGCAACAGCATATTATTCCAAATACCCTGTAAATTGGCGGGCTGTCCGCCGGGTTGCGACGAAGAAATCAGCAGATAACGGCCATATTGAAACATCAACGCCACTAAAGGTAAGTCATTTCCTTCCTGAAACCGGGCTATGCGTTCGGTTGTTTCCAACTGTTCGGCTTCACTTTTTCCCAAATCCAACGACACCCGATTGAACTGTTGCTGATACCGGCTTATATGATCACGACGGACTTCCGTATAGTTTTTCTGCATGGCCGACGACAACTGTTGGGAAGCCTTTTTTCCTTCATTCGCATTGACAGTCTTATAATCGACAAAGTTTGTGGCAGCCGTTACATACAACGTTACCGTATCTGCATCTTCTATATAAATGTGCTGGTTATCCAGTTTCATTTTTCCTCCAGACACATCAGCTTGCGTTTGCGTTTCCACTTCAATAACGCCCCGGATTCCTTCATGATCCGTTCCCCTACTCTGCATAATCAGCTTCTGCCCTTTCCGCAAGATCTTGCTTTTCAACGGAGAATCATATCCGATTGTCAGATCCAGTTGTCCCGACTTATCAGCCATATATCGAATAATCACAACAGGGTCAACCTGCGAAGCAAATACTTCCCGCTTATAATGCACGCCATCCGCCTGATATCGCGTTGTTGCTATGGCGGTTTCCAGATTCAAATCCCGATAATAATCCGAAACTTGTTCAGGCGAAGTCCCTTCAATCACCAAGCTGCCCAACGTCAGGTAAGGCATTCCGTGCGAAGTACTGTAAAAAGTCTTGTCGATCAACTTTTGGGCTTCTGCATTCTTTCCGGCAAAAATCAGGTGTCTGACCGAATCCAGATGGGCAAGAGCTGCCGGATTATCGTTCCGATGCGGTCCACCCGCCCAAAAGGTTTCTTCATTCAACTGGATCTCTTCCCGTTCGATTCCACCATAAACCATAGCTCCCAAACGGGAATTTCCCAAAGGCAATGCTTCCGACCAGCATTTGGCCGGCTGCTTATACCATAATTTCCATCTGCCACTATCCGCTACAGATATTTCATCTTGGGCCTGAGTATAATAAGGTAACAAACTTATACAAACCCAAAGGACATACACGAGGTTGTTTTTCATACGTTTTTCTTTATCCGGCTTTCATTAATACCTATGTAGGCAAATGTAATCATTTCAGTAAGTAAAAAACACAGATCCCGTCTATTATTTTTATTTTCTTCCCGAACGATTCTTTAGTTCACGGCGCGGATTACTTAGTTCACGTCGTGGATTAAGTAGTTCACGCCGTGGTTTACTTAGTTCACGCCGTGAACTAAAGAATTAGTCACGAAGAAAAACATTTTCACTGCCTATATCTTCATCTTTATCCGACTGTAATTCTAGGTTTAATCGCCCCGGGGAATTTATTACCTGACGGATGATCCGTTTAATCCGGGAATTCATGTATCTTTACCCTACGAATCAAACAGAATCTATATGGAGAAATATATACAAGGCGATCTTTTTTCTTCCGATAAGGCAGACAGGCCGACCGACAAGACGGTAGCGGTTCCTGCCGGAAAGAATGATTCATTGGACGAACTGTTTGCCCGGCTTTCCCAGTCAGACTTCCGAAGCCGCTTTTCCCTGAAGGCGAAAGACAAGGCCTATATTCAGGAAAAAGGATGGGAAATAATCCGTCAACATGCCGCAGACTTCATCCGGAAACGCCTGGCTCCGGCCTTCATTCCCAACGACGGACAACAAACTCCCATGCGGGGACATCCTGTATTCATTGCTCAACATGCCACAGGCTGTTGCTGTCGCGGTTGTTTTTCCAAATGGCACCACATACCTACCGGCAGAAAACTGACCAGTGAAGAACAGCAGTATGCCGTTGCCGTGATCATGGAATGGATACGAAGGCAATTCGATCCGAAACCTATTGCAAAAACACCTATACATATTCATATGAAAACGATTCTTGAAACCGAACGGCTCATCTTGCGCGAACTTGTACAAGAAGACTACAACGACCTCTGCCGGTTACTGCAAGACGACGAAACAATGTATGCCTATGAAGGCGCTTTCAGTGACCAGGAAGCACAAGCCTGGTTGGACAAACAGCTAAACCGTTATCATACTTATCACTTCGGATTATGGGCAATGATCCGAAAAGATACACAAGAATGGATCGGACAATGCGGTATCACCATGCAAGCATACAAGGATCAGGAAGTTCCCGAAATAGGTTACCTGTTACAACGCCGGTACTGGCACCAAGGATATGCCACCGAGGCAGCCATCGCCTGCCGGGAATACGGATTTAATACATTACAATTCCCGGCATTGTATTCCATCATCCGAGATACCAACCAAGCCTCCCAACGCGTTGCCCTCCGGAACGGGATGCAACCAATTGACACAATCGTAAAATATTACCGGGGAATCTACATGCCTCATTATGTATTTTGTGTCAGGAAAGAGGAAATATCGCCAACTGCCATTCCATAAATGTAGTTAATGTTGCAAACAATCTTCGATCAATGTACCTATTATATAAGGTATATAGACAAGGAGGTAAAGAGAAATACTTGTTCTCAAAGGGCAAAAATCCTATCTTTGCCGATAAAGAGAGAAGGAAAAGATAACCGTTTATTCTAGCCAAATATCAAGGCCAGAAATCGGTTCCGTTTTTAATCACCTTAATACAAACATTGTATGCAAACCATTTTGATTGTTGAAGATGAGAAAAGAGTAGCCGACTTACTGAAAATCGGCTTGGAAGAGAACGGATATCAAACCATGGTTGCCTACGACGGAGCCATGGGTCTACGCCTTTTCCAATCCAGCTCGTTCCAACTGGTCATCTCAGATATTATTCTTCCAAAATTGGATGGTTTCGAACTATGCAAAGAGATTCGGAAAGTAAACGAACGAATTCCAATCCTGATGTTGACAGCCTTGGGTTCGGCCGACGATAAGCTGGAAGGATTCGATGCCGGAGCCGATGATTACATGGTCAAGCCCTTTGATTTCCGCGAACTGAATGCGCGCGTCAAAGTATTATTGAAAAGAAATGCAGAAACAGTGGTCAGACCTCCTGAACAGATAACCTATGCTGATTTATCTGTCAACTTGAATCTGCGCGAAGTAGCACGAAACAATATCGCAAACTATCGCCGAAAGAATATAACCTGCTTTTATATATGTTGGAGAATGCAGAGAAAGTTATTACCCGCGTCGAGATAGCCGAAAAGGTTTGGAATACCCACTTCGATACAGGGACTAATTTCATCGATGTATATATCAACTATCTCCGTAAAAAGATAGATAAAGACTTCGGCAAAAAGCTGATTCATACAAAACCCGGAGTAGGATTCATTTTATCCGATAAGCTATGAAAATACGCACGGCTCTCACACTCAAGAATACCGGAGCAACAGCAACGGTCTTTCTACTCTGTATGCTGATGATTTACTTCGTCAGTGAACATACCCGCAGTACTACATTCTTCCATGACCTGAGAGGTGAAGCCATTACCAAAGCCCACTTGTTTCTTCAGAGCCAGGTGGATGCACAAACCATGCAATCCATTTACCTCAACAACAAGCAATTCATCAACGAAGTAGAAGTAGCTGTCTATACAACCGATTTTCGGATGCTTTATCATGATGCCATACAGAATGACATCATAAAAGAAGATAGGGCGATGATAAACCGTATCTTGCAAGAAAAGGAAATAGAATTCTATATCGGCAAATACCAAGGACTCGGTATGCTTTACTCGTTTCAGGGAAAAGACTATATCGTTACAGCCGCCGCTTACGACGGTTACGGTTACAACAACTTGTATGAACTGCAAAAGACATTGTCTGTCCTTTTCATTGTAGGACTGACCTTACTCTTTATCGTTGGCTACTTACTGGCCCGCTTTTCCCTGAAACCTATCAGAGATATCGTGCAGGAAGCAGAAACGATTACCAGTTCACAAATGGACCGACGTTTACCGGTCAAGAACGAAAAAGACGAACTGGGCGAACTGAGCATTACATTCAATGCTTTACTGAATCGGCTGGAAGCTTCTTTCAACTCCCAAAAGATGTTCGTCAGTAACGTTTCCCATGAAATGCGAACACCATTAGCAGCCCTGATTGCCGAACTGGATTTATCCTTACAAAAGGAAAGAAGCGAACAACAATACAAAGAAGCTATTCAGCATGCATTACAAGATGCCCGAAGAATGACAAAACTCATTGACGGTCTTCTTAATCTGGCCAAAGCAGACTATCAGAAAGAACAGATCAAGATGCAGGAAATCCGTTTGGATGAACTTCTGCTCGACGTTCGGGAATATATTCTGAAAGCACATCCGGAATACAATATCCATCTCTTGTTCGTAGAAGAAGATGCAGACGACGACCGCCTGATTACAGTCAAGGGAAATTTATATCTGCTCAACATTGCCTTTTCCAATTTAATAGAAAACAATTGCAAATACTCGGCCGATAAATCGTCGTTCGTTCAAATCTCTTATTGGGATAAATGGAGCATTATCCGTCTTTCCGACGATGGTATTGGCATGACGGATACCGAAAAAGAAAAACTCTTCACCTTATTCTACCGCGGAGAACAGGAAAAGCAAGTAGAAGGACACGGCATTGGGATGGCTTTATCCCAAAAGATCATCCATCTTCACCAGGGAAGCATTGCCGTACATTCCCAACAAGGCGAAGGGACAACCTTTATCATCGAACTACCGCACATCTAATAAGCCTTGTTTCAGGCACGAACCATGTTTCTAATAGTTTTCTAAGAGCACTCTAATAGTTTTCTAACAGGTACCGGAAAGAGCCTTACCTACTTTTGTGTCGTCAAAACGAAACATAGTAGTAACGCTTAATAAATTAAAGGTACAATGTGGAAGAAAAAGAAACAAAAAGAACAATTCTCTTTTAATACGGAAAAGGTATTTTTAGCTGCTACTCAACCACTGGGTTCTGTTTTCAGTTATTTCCAGACAAGCCGGATCGGATTAACGCCGGAAGAGGTAGAAAAAAGGTTATCCCACTACGGAAAGAACGAAATAGAACACGAACAGAAAAAGAATCCGTTCTCAACCTTCATCAAAGCTTTCATTAATCCGTTTATTGGTGTACTGATCGGTCTGGTTGTTATTTCCTTTTTCCTTGACATTCTATTAGCCGATCCGGGAGAACAAGACTGGACTGCCATTATTATCATTTCAACCATGGTGATCTCCAGTGCCATTCTCCGATTTTATCAGGAATGGAAAGCCAACATGTCAAGCGAAGCTCTGTTGAAGATGGTAACAAACACTTGCTATGTCAAACGAAGTGGTACAAGTGATGAAGAAATAAACATAGCCAACCTGGTTCCGGGCGATATCGTTCACATAGCAGCAGGCGATATGATTCCGGCAGATATCCGTATCATCGAAGCCAAAGACTTGTTTGTCAGCCAATCTTCTCTTACTGGAGAATCAGATCCTATCGAGAAACATGCCGAGGTAAAAGAAGGGAAATATCATAAAGGAAGTGTCACTGAGTTAGACAACATCTGTTTCATGGGTTCAAATGTAGTCAGCGGATCCGCAACGGGTATTGTGTTCGAGACTGGAAACAATACATACTTGGGAACCATTGCTAAAAGTATTGCCGGCCATCGTGCAGCTACCGCCTTCGATAAAGGAATCAGCAAGGTTAGTTTTCTGTTGATCCGTTTCATGCTGGTTATGATTCCTTTTGTTTTCCTCGTGAATGGATTAACCAAAGGAGACTGGCTGGAAGCCTTCATCTTTGCGATTTCGGTAGCAGTTGGATTAACGCCTGAAATGTTACCCATGATTGTTACAGCGAATCTTGCCAAAGGAGCCGTGGCGATGTCGAAGAAGAAGACCATCGTAAAAGATTTGAATGCCATTCAAAACTTCGGAGCCATGAATATCCTTTGTACGGATAAGACCGGCACACTTACTTGCGACCAGATTGTATTGGAGAAATATATCAACGCCGATGGCTGCAGTGATCACGACAAACGTATATTACGACATGCTTATTTCAATAGTTTCTTCCAGACAGGATTAAAGAACCTGATGGATAAAGCCATTTTTTCACACATCAAAGAACTTGGTTTGGAGTATCGCTGACGATGGCAAGCCCTAATCCGAAGCCGTCCTCCGTCACGGAGTTGCCCAGCCGCTCGAACGGGACGAATATCCGCAGTTGCTGTTCCTTTGTCATGCCCGTGCCTGTGTCTGACACTGACAAGGTAAATATGCCGCTGGTATATTCGGTTGTCAATGTGACACTTCCGTTTTTGGTAAATTTGATGGCGTTGGATAGCAGGTTGCTCCCGATACTCAGGATGCGGTTTTTGTCACCACCCACTATCTCGTCCGCATGGTTTTTCACTGTGAAGGCAAGATGTTTGCTTGCTGCTAATGGCCCGAACTCCGTTTCCAATGTTCCGGCAATGGAGCATAGTTTGAACGGCTTTATGACGGGTGTTTCCTTGCTGCGGTCCAGACGGAAATACACCAGCAGGCTGTTTATCATCCCTGCCATGCGCCCGGCGGCATCATGGATGGTCTGTGCGTGGCGGATGCGGCTGTCAGCCTCCGTGTCGTCCAGCAGCAGTTCGGCGTTGCCGCCGATGGCGGTCAGCGGGGTACGCAGTTCGTGGGTGACGTTTTGGATGAGGTTGCGCCGCAACTTGATTAGCTTTTCATTTGCGTTATTGCTCTCCTGCAACTTTCTGATGAGTTGCTCACGCTGTTTCCGTTCGTGGTCGTTACGCCTGATTTCCCGGTGGATGGCAAGACCGGAGAGGAACAGCAGTACGATGGCGGCGGAGATGGTGGCGGTCAGCAGCCTGACGGACAGTGCCTGCGCCTCCGATATGTCCTGTTCTCGTGCGTCGAATGCGGCCTGTGCCTGCGTGTCGAGGTCGCGTATCAGCCGCCCCAGTTCCCTGTTCAGCGTCCGGTTGCGGATGCGCAGGCTGTCGGCGTATGCTTCCATCTCCGCCGCCTGTTTCCTTTGCAGGGCGGTCAGGCTGTCGCTGAAGGCGTGGAGTTCCCCGGCGGATGGCAGCACCTGTACGGTCTTCTTGCCGCCGAAGAAGCCTGCCAGCCCGCTTTTCTTCTTCCTCACGGTGCGGACACGTGTAGCCCGCCTTGCCACTTCGGACAGGTGGTTCACCAGCAGGCTGTCCGCGTCGTCCTGCCGCTCCATCGCTTCCATGATGTGCCGCAGGTGTGCTTCTTTTTCCGCCAAGAGGGTGCGCAGGGTGTCTATCTGTGCCGGGCGCACATACGCCGTGCAACGGGATTTCAAGGCTTGCAGCAGGCTGTCGGTGCTCAGGAGCTGGGCATGGTAATGGCGGTAGTCCGTTTCGTCCCAGCCGACGACGCCCTCGCCCAACAGGGCAAGCCGGGTGATACAACGGTGGGCCTCACTTATGTCACGGCGCACCTGCCGGATGGTTTCCGTGCCGGCTTCTATCTCCCTGATGCGTTTGCGCTCATGCACCAAAATGGCGGCCATGCTGCCGATGACCGCCATCATGATAACGTAGCCTGCAAGAATTTTAAATTGTAACACTTAATAACAATCTGTAAATTTATGTAAATAGCTACACTTTGGCAAGAAGTTCATACGTAAGTTCTGTTACTGAAGAAACCAGCCTGTCAGCATGAACCGATGATAATTCTGCTTCTGAGCCATAGCCATAGAGAACACCAACACATTCCATTCCGATAGCATGGGCACCTGATACATCGAACTTGCGGTCACCCACCATTATGGCACTGTCCATATCGGTAATGTTTGCCAGCTGACATAAATAACGCATTACTTCGACCTTACTTTCCCGTGAACGATCGAAAGAAGCTCCTCCAATATAATCGAAAAAAACGGATAATCCAAAATGTTCCAATATCCGTACGGCGAATTCCGTGGGCTTGGAGGTTGCCACATAAAGATGCTTGCCTACTCCACGTAGTGTCTGTAGCATCTCTGGGACACCAGGATAGACAGTATTCTCAAGCCAACCTTTATTGGAAAAATATTCACGGTAATAGCTTACCGCCTCGTCCGCCTGTGCATCGGAGAAATGATAAAATTCTCTGAACGAATAGGTCAATGGCGGTCCAATGAACGGGGTTAACTTATGCAAATCGTTTTCAACGATGCCATAGCGAGATAAGGCATATTGCACACTGTGGACTATACCTTTGAATGAGTCGGTCAGCGTGCCGTCCAAGTCAAATAGGATATGATGTTTGGAGCTCATATCTTACTTTCCTTAAATGTAAAACTGACCAGCAAGGACAAGGCAATGAAAGTCAGTCCCGCTATGGCTGTTCCCGTCCATTGAAAATGCTCCCAGCAGATGCCGGCTACAAACGTTCCCACAGAACCGCCAAGAAAATAAATGGTCATGTAAAGCGTGTTTACACGGTTGATGGCTTCAGCGTCAAGCGTTACTACACTGGTTTGATTGGCAAGATGAATGCTCTGCATTCCCGCATCAATCAGAAGAATAGCAATGATAATGCCTGCGTAGCTGTCGCCGCCCCACCATGCTGTCAGCCAAGCCACCAGCATAACGGCTCCACCCATGAGAGAAAAACGTCTGGCTCCATAAACAGAAATATATTTACTGATGAATACCACAGTAGCAGCTCCTGCCAATCCGCAAAATCCCAATGCCCCTATGATATCATCTCCGGCAAAAAAAGGGGCTTGCTTCATCTTGAAGGCAAGGCAACTCCATAAGGCAAAGAAAGCGCCATAAGCCAATGCCGCCCGAGCGGAAGCAATGCGCAGGTATGGATATTTCCGCAGAATATGCCATAGCGACTTCATCAGCCTTCCGTATGTTTCTTTTGCCTGTGCGGGCAATGCGGGAAGCACTTTGTACATCATCAACCAGCAATACGTCATCAGTCCGGCCGCTATGAAATACACCATGCGCCACCCCCAGGCATTGGCAATCAGTCCACTCAGTATCCGTGAGCCCAAAATTCCCACCAACAGACAGGACTGCATGATGCCTACATTGCGCGTCTTATGGCTTGGGGCTGAATGATAAGACACAAGCGGTATGAAGAACTGAGGCATGACAGACGTCGCTCCGGTTATCAGCGATGCCACCCATACGATACGGATGTCCTGTGCCGTACCAATCGCCAGCAGAGAGCAGGCTGCAAGAACGTAGTTGGTTAATATCAACTTACGGCGTGAAAGCAGGTCTCCCAATGGAATGACAAACAGCAGACCAAGCATATAGCCGACTTGCGTTAAGGTCGCTACCGCATTGGCGGATAAATCATTTATTTTAAAATCTGTGGCTATACTGCCCAACAAGGGCTGGTTATAGTAACAGTTGGCGACTGATAATCCGGTTGCAATGGAAAGCATGACCAGCAATGAAGCCGGAATACCCTGGTTGGCTTTCAATTCATATTTCATGTATTCCCCTTTCAGTAAGAAACAATCTTCAAACCTATCAAAGACGCTATCAGCGTGAACAAGAAGAAAAGCCGTATCGGTGTGGCCGGCTCCTTAAAGACAAAAATGCCTATCAGGACCGTACCTACCGCCCCGATACCCGTCCAAATGGCATAAGCTGTGCCTAACGGCAACGTTTGTACGGCCTTGGCAAGCAGTGTCATGCTTAATATTGTGGAGACAAGAAAACCTCCGCCCCAAAGATAGAACTCAAAACCGGATGCGGTCCGAGTCTTCCCCAAACAAAAAGTCAGGCATACTTCAAAGAGTCCGGCCAATAATAAGATAATCCAATTCATAAAAAATCGCCTTAAGTAAATCGTGTGACATTTTTATCTAATTATACGGTAATACCCTTCTTTTCGTGTGACGGCAGGCGCTGGTTTGCCATCAGGATAGCCCAACGCCAAAGCACCGATGCCCATCAGTCCGTCAGGCAGCTCCCATGACCTTATCATCTCTTTCCCTTCATCCGTGATGAACATTTCTTTCTCTCTATGAATCCAACAGCTTCCCAAGTTCAAGGCATGAGCTGCAAGCATCATATTTTCAAGCACACAAGTTCCATCCTCGATAGCAGTATGAGCATTTGAGGGAGCAAAAACCAATACATAAGTGGGAGCATCGTAAAAAGGATTTGATTTGGATCCAATTACTGCCGCATTCATTGCAGCCAGTTTTTTGCGCTGCTCTTTATTCTGCACAGCTACGATAAACGCACTTTGGCGCCCTCCTGCTGAAGGTGCGTAAGTTCCTGCTTCAAGTACGGCATCCAATTCCACGCGAGAAATTTGTCTGTCCTGAAATTTACGACAACTACGTCGCGTCTTAATAATCTCCAAAAAATCATGTTCCATATTATTCCGTGTTAAAGTTTGATGCAAAAGTAGGTACATCTTACACTAAACCTTTTTACATTTGGCAAAAAATGATTTCGCATTTGACAAAAAGAGACATGCTTCCTGATTTATGACGCATCTTTTTGTTACCTTCGCAGGGTGATAAGTGTTGATGGAGTATGAAACTGGAACAGATTTTAAGTTTAAGATACCCTCTGCCTGAAAAGTCTTTAGACAAATTGCATCGTTGTATGTCAGAGATTACATTGCCTAAAGGATTTCATATATTGGAAATAAACAAGGTAGAGAAAGATATATTTTTCATTAAACAGGGTATTGTCAGGGCTTTTACTTATGTTGACGGAAAAGAAATTACGTTTTGGATAGGCAAGGAAGGTGCTACCATTGTTTCTATGAAAGGATATGTAAACGACGAGGCTGGATATGAGACAATGGAACTGATGGAGGATTCTGTTCTGTATGTCTTGAAGAGGAAGAAATTGCAGGAATTGTTTTTGGAAGATTTGCATATTGCTAATTGGGGACGACGGTATGCGGAAATGGAACTTTTGGAGACTGAACAACGATTAATCTCCATGCTCTCAGCTATCGCCTCAGAGCGTTACAGGCAACTGGTTGAGATGGATCCGGAACTCTTGCAACGGCTGCCATTGGGCAGCATAGCCTCGTATCTTGGCATTACGCAGACAAGTTTAAGCAGGATAAGGTCACGAATGAAATAGCTTTATTTACAATTTAGCTTTTGCAACCATTTTGCAGTGTCACTTCATATAATAACGCCACAGGCTTCCATATCGGTGCCAAATGCTTCCACGCATGCACAAGGTGATTGGCTTTTGCCTACATTGTCTTTACTTTGCGTTGCCATGCAAAACGATATTCCCAGAGTATGAAAGATTGGGACAGCAAAATGCCACAAGCTGCCACCTAATCGCATATCCATCTCATTACGGAGAATACCGATTTACTTTGCAGGCAAAAACCAAGTATCAACATTAAAAGCAGTATCGACAATGGAAATTTTGATTATTCAGAAAGAGGCATTCGAGGAAATGGCGGCGAAGTTCAGCCGTTTCGCGGAACGTGTGAATGCCCTCCTTGCCAAGCAGGGCGGCAAGTCATTAAACCGCTGGATGGACAACCAGGAAGTCTGCCAGCAGTTGAACATCAGTCCGCGCACGTTGCAGACGCTACGCGACAACGGCACGCTGGCCTATTCGCAGATTAACCACAAGGTGTTTTACAAGCCGGAGGATGTGCTGAGCATCGTAAAACTAATTGAGGGCAAACGGACGGACAGAGTCGTTTGATTATTATTGTCTTACCACTAAATCCAACGTGACAATGAGTGAAATGATAACCAAGAACCATGCGCTGGTCGCCCAGTTCGGCGACACGCTTGACCGTCTGCTGGACGGCATCGAGAATCTCGTGACAAACAGCCGTCCGACATTGGGCGGCGAACGCTTCCTGACGGACAGGGAGGTGTCGGCACGGCTGAAAGTGAGCCGCCGCACCTTGCAGGACTACCGCAACAATGGGATGATAGCCTACTACCAGTTGGGCGGCAAAATCCTGTACAAAGAATCGGACATTGAGAGGATGCTTGCCGCCAATTACCGGGAGGCGTTCAGGCGTGTCGGTACATAATCTGCCATCCTATAATAAGAAGAAGCCGACAACGGAGGATTTATTTTCCCTGCCCGTTGTCGGCTCTTTTCTTTTCACCTTTTCTAATTGTTCACTCTCCGGCCATTATATGGGGAGAGCGAAAAGAAAATGTTGACAGGCTGTCTGTTGTTCATGGTCAGCCTGCCCATGACAAACCGCCTGAAAGCCATACATTCCTTAGTCCGCAGTCGGAAGGCGATGGTAATCACCATTTCAAGGCTGTACACATCGTAGCTTATCCCGTTGTCTTGCCTGATGTAGCGCATGGTATCGCTTTCAAACAGTTCCATATTCTTGTAGATGGCATGTACAGCCCTGCGGATGTCGCATCCGAATACATTGAACGCATCGGACATTTCCTGTTGTGTCATCCAGACGGGAACAGTCGGCATCGTGACCGTTCCGTTTTCAGTGATTGTGATAATTCCACGTTCCATTGTCATTCCTCCTTATCCGTTAATGTATATACTAATTGAAAAATGCACCACCACACCAACTGAAAAGTGCACCACTTAAAGGAGTAAAAACAGGATCCAGAATAAATATTAAGCTCATGAGATATTAACATTAATTTAATTTATTCCTTTGCTTTATTTATCAAAGAAGCGAAAGGAAAACAATGATAAGTATGATCGACAAACAGACAATCATAACACTCTACCGTGTCAATAAGTTAAGCAGGCGGGCCATAGCACGCCAATTACACTTGAACCGTAGGACCATTACGAAAGTGATAGCCGAATACGAAACAGCTTTACAACAGGAAGATCCGGACGGTTCTCTCGAGGCCTTATTATCCAAGCCTCCCGTTTATGATGTAGGAGCACGGAAAAAACGGGTGCTGATACCGGAGGTTATTGAACTGGTACATAAGTGTATGAAAGAAAATGAGAGGAAACGAAGCTCCGGCTTAAAGAAACAATGTATGCTGAAGAAAGACATTTATGACCTGGTTGTTTCCAAGGGATATAAAGTGAGTTACCAAAGTATATGCAGGTATATGTATTCATTGGAAAAG
>OMCH01000179.1_pt1 | contig 36126 bp, 53 predicted proteins | sample 1674341 | NCBI WGS metagenome assembly OMCH01 (sample SAMEA103958164, study PRJEB25191) | human gut metagenome | biome: human-associated habitat [ENVO:00009003]; feature: intestine environment [ENVO:2100002]; material: feces | place: Germany | collected 2013/2015
CGCGGAAATGTTCCAGTTCGCATGCGACACAAGATTGTTGACATTCACAGCGCCGCCGCAAAGCAAGGAATTGTTGCAGCTGCCGTCCACAATCGCGGCAGGCGACGGAAAACCGCACAGACGCACACATAACCCGTGTATCTTTCGTATAATGCAGGGTACACGGGGGCTGACCGCCCCCGATCCCCCGTTTTTAACTGCTAGGCTTCTATATCAGAAGCCGTCGCAGTTGTAGGTGTTTTACAGTAAGGGCGCGCGGAAATGTTCCAGTGCGCACGCGACACAAGAGCGTTGACAATCACAGCGCCGCCGCAAAGCAAGGAATCGGCGCAGCTGCCGTCCACAAACGCGTGATCTACCTGTCCGGCGTTGTACCAGCCACCGCAGCAATAATATGTGTCACTGCTGCCCCCTAACTCCGTAGGGAAACAGCCTTGCTTCGTCATTACCTGTGTTTTGATGTAACCGCCGGACGTGCCGGACATTGAAAGCCCAGTGTTTATATATCCGTCTCCAGTCTCGTTGTACGGTTCCGATTCTTTCACGTAATACTTACCACCCACGTAAAGCAGCCCGTTGATTCTTTCCCATGCTCCCGCCTGCTGCTCGCAGTGCATAAACTTTCGCGGCTTGTTTACTTTTGATCCGTAACCGTAAAATCTGCCACCAGTCAGCAGTGTTCCTGTTCTTGACAGATTGCTTGCCTGTGTGCCGCCCGTATAATTACCATATCCGCACGCATCCTGCTTGTTTGTGGATCTAGTGAACAATGTTTCAAGTTCCCAGCGCAGCTGCACGATCGAAAAATACCCGGTATTCCACAATGCGCCGTTGTTCTTTGCGTATGTGATTTCATTTGTACCCGTCTGGCTGTTCATCTGACCTTGACCAGCGATCGACCGCAGCTTGTTTGAAATTAAGCTGCCCGCAAACATAGGGTAGAACGTGTATGGTTCGATTGATCCGTCTGCGCGTGTGAACGCTCCGGCTGTGAAGTCGTCGTCCAGCTGCGTGTCGCAGAATAAATGGTACTGTTTGTTGTCTTCTGTGTATCTCTTTACCCAGATCAGCGGTATGGTAGCCATGGCGTTTCCTGCATAAGCCGTACTTGATACGTCGGAAGCTGTCACGCCGTCGATTTTCTTTGAATAGTCCGTGTGACACAATTCATAGTCAATCGTGCCGTCATTTTTCACCATGTACGGACGGTTCCCGCGCAGGATCCAGCAGTTTTCTTCGCTCCATGTTCCTTCTGTCCAGCCGCCCGTATTGTCAGCCACAACGCGCATGGGTTCAAAGCCTGCATTCATTTCAATGTAGTGGATCTTTGTTTCCGGGTTGCTGTCTGTCAGATCGTCATAATATCCAAAAAGCGTGTATGCCTGCGGCACAACCTTTGCTACGTTTGCGGCGTTCCGATTGAATAACCCGTAATCATTGAACGGAAATGCTGCCACATAGTAAGTCGTGCCATTCACAAGCCCATAATGCAGCAGCGCGTTTGCTTTGTACTTGTCAAGCTGCGTCACTTCTTCGATCAGCGTTCCGTCGTCCTCTGTTTTCGGTGCTGCTCCCTCTTTTATCAAAAGTCTGTAGCCTTTTACGGTGCAGATCAGCTGATTGTCAATCACTGTGTCTTTTGGTGGTCTTACTCTGATCTTTGCCCCGCCGTCCATTGCCATGACGTTGATCGCTTCTACATTGTCCGGCGCAATTCCATTTTTCATGTTATCCAGAATATACTTTGCTGCTACAAAATCACTCATTTTTCACAATCCTTTCTGTTATGCCGTTTGATCCGAATGTCGTTGTTTTTGTGTATCTGTCGCCGGACGCCAGCACGTATTCTTCGTTTATCTTCTGTTTTGAAACAAAAGTCGTGGTCTTTACATTCCCGATCTTGTCTGTCTGTGTGATTGTTCCGTCTACATTGAATGTCGTGTCGCATGCAGTGAACCCGGCAAGTGCTAAGTTCAAGCCGTCTTCGATCTCCAGATATGCGACGCCGCCTGCTGCCCCGACGGTCACTTTCTGCATTTTCTCGTTGATCAGCAAAAGCAGATTTCCGGCTGCGTTTCCGTCCAGAATATCTTTGATTGATTCCACCCACGCTTCAAACGCCGCCTTTTGCTGCTGTTCGTATGCCGTGAATTCTTCGTCCATGCTGTCATATCGCGTCTGCGCCTGTGTCTCCAGCGAAGCGATATTCTGCAAATATGCTGCGTATTCTGCCGTCACATCCGCTTTGTATGCTGCAAAAAACGCGTCAAACTGTGCTGTGATCTGCGCGAAGCTGATCTGCTGCACTGCTCCACATACCCAGCCGCACAATTCATCATTCATTCTGGTGTCTTCGATCATGTCCTGTGTGATCGCTGTCGTTCCTGCTGCCACGTTCACGCGGGCAATAATCAGATCGTGAATTGTCGCTGTGATCTCCGGTTCCTTCGCTGTGGCTGCTCCCGAATAATAGTTTCCGGTGACTGTCAGTGCTTTGATCCATCTGTTTGACAGATCCAGCTGTACGACGATATTGTCTATTCTGTTCATGTTTCCACTTGCCGTCTCCAGATCCACTGTCAACGGCTCTGTCAAGTGGTATGCGTACCCGTCGATCCATGCGTAGCCCGGCGCGATTGTCGCTGTCATATTATCATTTGCGGTTACTGCAAGCCCGCCATTAAACACACCGCTTTTGAATAACGGGTAGAAATAATCAGCCCAGTGTCGCGCATTGTATACGCGGTCATGGTCTTTTGAATTAAAAAAACTATATTGTTCTGCCATGCTTGCCCCTTCCTTTTAGTTGTCCGATAGATCTACACTATCCGGCAGAGGATCCCCGAACGTCGGGACAATGGAAAAGCCGCCATTTTCGTAGATCTCCTGTATTTCCGTGATTCTTTTGTCCATTTCGATTCCCCATGCTTTCTTTCTGACCGTGACTATATCGCCCAGATCATAGTCTTTCTTGTATGAGAAATTCACAAACGGCAGCGTGGCTGCTTCTAAGCATTCCACGATCCCGCATTCTGCCAGCTTTTCTGTTCCTCTCTGGATCAGTGCCGCTGTATATTGCTGTGTCGTCATGTCTGTTCTTGATATGTCGCGGGCGTCTACCATCAGTTCGCGCCTGTTCCATCCTGTCGCCTGTTCGTCGATTGTCGCTTCCGCAACCGTTCGCGCCGTTCCTTCGCCGTCCCCGCATACGATCGCATGTGTTTTGTATAGCTGATCGTTTGTGGTGAATGTGGCTTTGTTAATATTTTTGTACACTTCCGAAAAAGTCACGCGCTTGTTTCCTGTCTGGTTCTCCGTGTGGTCTTTCCCTTCGTAGACTTCAAAATAATAGACTTTGTTTTTGAAATCTGCCCGGACGCGAAAACCTAAGTTGCTACACGCTGAAAGTTTTGTCAGATATGTGTACAAGTCTTTGTATGACACTTGGAAGGTCACAGCTTCGCCGATCCCCTTCTTTTCTCCCAGCTGTAGCAGCGGAAGTGGTGACGTGACGCTGATCGCTGCCTTGTCCACCAGAAGCCGCATGGCGTCTTCGTATGTGCCAGACGTGAACGCGATCACTGTTTTTATACCTCGCCTTGATAACCCGGAAGAAAGCATGCGTCCCGTCGCCGTGATCTCGTTGCTGTAATCGTCCACCGCCATTCCTTCTACAAAAGCGCTTTCGACGGATCCTGTCATGGTTAGTATGTTTCCTTTTTGTAAAAGTTCCAGATTTTTTTCTGTCAGTGCTGCGTGCAGTTCTACCGTTCCGGCTTCTTTGTATTTCCGCGTCCAGATCAATGATCTGTATACGTCGATTACTCCCTTTCTTTGTAGGGCTTGATCGTATATTTTTACCTGTTTTTCCTGTCGCATCAATACTGCTGCGCTTGCCTGTGCTGTTGCCTTTGTCTGTTCCATAATCACACCCCCCTACGGCATAACATAGCGATTTTCAAAGTCAAAATTGACGTTCATGTAATCGCCGCCGCTGTCTGCTGTATAGTTGATGTAGTTTCTTCCTGTCTCCAGCTGTACATATCCTTCGTTGTCTTCGTCCACTGTGTAGTTATAGTCGTATTCTTTGCCGTTCCTTCTCAATACCACGTCAATGTTTCCCTGTTCCGTCGTGATCACGATTTCATCATCTGGAAGCATTGTGCAAAGCAGTTTCAGTGTTTCGCCTGTCGTTACATTCATAATGGACGGATTGACCACTGTGTCTTCTGCTATGATTGTCATTTGAATACCGATTGACGTTGTGCTGTCGTTGTCCACGACCTTGATCGTCTCTTTTGATCTGCTTCCAAATTCCATTCCTGCTTCCGGTATCTCTACCGCAAATTCAAAGCCGCTTTCCCAGCTTGCCATTTCAATGTGTGTCGCCGTGTTGTCTTTGAAGTACGGATCCGGACAGATCAATGATATTGTGGCTGCTCTTATGATCCCTGTTTCCTCAATTTCCAGTGATTCCACATAGTATTCTATCTTCCGTGTTTCTCCGTCCTCTGTGTGGTAGAAAACGCCTTGCGAATGTACCTTGAAAACCCGCGACAAAAAGTCGCGGTTTTCTCGGTAGTTTCTACGAATATTTGCAGTTATCACAATGTTTCGCTGTTGCAAGGCTTCCCCAGAATAGCTTGATCCGTCTGTGGTGGCGTTCTGGCTTGTGTTTACCGTGTTTTTGATGCTGTATACGCCGTCAAGGCTGACCAGAAAATATTCTGTTGAATCGTGATCGTATGTGAATACGGCTGAAAGTCCGTTTTCATTTACGCATTTTACTGATTTCATGCCTTGCCCCCTTATGTTGTTCTTAATTTCATCACTATTTGCCGTGTTGCATTTTTCGTCTGTCTGGCTGTTTCTGACGGTGAAAGTTCGCGCGGGCTGTATATGTTTACATTCTGCGTGAAGCCGCCCTGCTGCCCCTGTGTCGCTGTCTGGCGGTTGCTTCCGCTGCCTGCGGCGATATATCCGTCAATCGTTGTCGGTACGCTCTTTCTGGAAGCCTTGGCGAACGCGTCCGCGTTGTCTTCCATTCCTTCTTCGTAGCCGATCAGCTGGCCAGCCGCCATCTGCTTTCCGACTTGATCCCGGAATACTCGCGACGGGCTGTGAATTCCCAGTGCTTCTTTTGCTGCATCCAGTGCGCTTTTTGCCGCGTCTGCCACTGCACTTGCAAGGTTTTTCGCCGCATTCACTACACCGTCTTTGATGCCGGAAATGATGTTCGATCCCAGTTCGCCCCAGTTTACATTCTTGAAGGTTGTAAATATTGCCGTCACGATCTGCGGTATTGCAGCGACAAGCACCGGTATTGCCTGTATCAGTCCGCTAATGAGTGCGCCGATCAGCTGTATTCCTGCTGATATAATCTGCGGCAGATTCTGGATCAGCACATTTATGATCGTTGTGATGATCGTCGGCAGCATGTTCACTAGCTGCGGTATTGCCTGTATCAGTCCGTTAATGAGTGCCGTCAGTATCTGAACGCCAGCATCTAAGATCTGCGGCAGTGACTGTATGATCACCGTAATAATTGTCGTGATGATCGTCGGCAGCATGTTCACTAGCTGCGGTATTGCCTGTATAATGCCTGTGATCAGAGAAACAAGCAGATTCAGACCCGCTTCTATGATCTGCGGCAGATTTTCTGCAATCGCCTGTACAATTACAGGAATCAGATCGACTATGGATTGTATAAGTGTTGGGATTGCTTGCGTGATACCATTTATCAGATTTACAAGGATCATTGCACCTTCACTGACAATGGATGGTAGATTTTGTGTGATTGTTGATGTTATCGTCGTGATCAGCTGCGGAAGAATTGCCGCAAGCTGTGGTATTGTCTGGTTTAGTCCTTGCAGTATGCCTGTGAATAGCATTACTGCTGCGTTTAATACTTCCGGCAGTAGCTGTGGAAACATTGCTATTGCCGTCTGGATCAATGTAAAAAAGCTGTTCGTCAACGGTTCGATCAGTGATTGTCCCAGCCCTTTTGCTTCGCCTGCAAGTTCCTTTGCTGCTCCAGATAACCCGGTGATCAGCTGTGGGACTGCTTGCAGGATCCGCGGTACTGCTGCCATGACGCGTGGCGCTATGTTGTCGATTACCGTTACCACGGAATCAACCAATTCCCCTACCAGTGCGTCAAGGTCTGCGTTTTCGTCCGCAAGCCCTGTCTGTAAGTTCGTCCATGCTGCTTTCGCAGATGATATTGAACCTTGGATTGTTGTTGCTGCTTCTTTTGCCGTCGTTCCGGTGATTCCCATTTCCGTCTGTACGACGTGGATCGCGTCTACTATGTCGCCATACTGCGATAGATCGTATTTTACACCGGAAATTTTCGTTGCATCATCCAGAAGACGCTGCATTTCTTCTTTTGTGCCGCCATACCCCAGCTTCAAATTGTCAAGCATTGTGTAATTCGCTTTCGCAAAGCCAGAATATGCGTTTTTGATGGATTCAATGTCAGAACCCATCTTGTTTGCGTTGTCTGACATGTCAGTGATCGCCATGTCTGCTTTTTCGGCGGCTGCTACGGTGTCGCCGTCAAGGCTCTGGATCAACGCTGCGGACATGCTCGTCACGGTTTCCATGTAGTCGTTCGCTGACATTCCCGCCGTCTTGTATGCCCCGTTTGCTTTTTCGATCACGGCTTCTTGTGCCTTGATCAAATTGTTGTACTCGTCTTTTGCTTCTGTTGTTGTCTTTCCGACGCTCTTTGTGTATTCTGATAAGCTTTGCCCGCCTGCTCCGAATAACGTTTCCACGCCGCCTACCAGCTGTTCATAGTCGCCGTAGTTTTCCACGGCTCCTTTTGTGATCGCCACCATGGCGGTTGCTGCGGCTGTTGAAAATGCTGTAAAAGCCTTGATTGTGCCGCCGACCGTTGTTGTCAGCACCGACCAGCCGCCCTTCGCTGCGGTAGCAGCTGCGCTTCCTGCTGCCTGTACTACTTGCGTCACGCTTGGCATTTTCTTTCCCAGATCGCCTGCTGCCGCTTTTGCTTTCCCGAATGCGTCTGCAACTTTCTGTACTGCCGGATGTGCGTTTTTGAAGGCTTCCACCTTCTGCCTTGCCCCGTCAACCGCAGTCCCGATTGTTTTTACGGTCTTACTTTCCTTTACCGTCTCGGTGATCTTCTGCTTTGCATCCACGAACGCTTTTGCCAGTTTGTTTACTCCTGGAATATGGCTTGCAATCTTGTATACCTTATTCCCGAATGTCTCTGCTTCTTTTGCGGCTTTTTTCTGCATTTCTTGTGCATTTTTCAGCTGCGTATTATATCCAGCTAACTTCTGCGCCGTGGCTGCGATTTCTCGCTGCAAGTCTCTGTATGCGTCGTCGTTTACGTCTTTTCCTGCCGCTGCCAGCTGTTTTTGTGCATCTGTCAGCAGCTTCATTTTTTCTTCCGTTTGCTGTATTGCCTGTTTCAAAAGCACTTGTTTTTGTTCCAGCAGTTCCGTGTTTTTGGGATCAAACTTCAAAAGCGAATTGACGCCTTTTAGTTCTTTTTGCAGGCTGGCTGCTTCGGCGTTTGGCTTTTCAAGTGCTTTCACAAGGTTGTCGGTTTTTCCGTTTATCTCGACTGTGATCCCTTTCAGTGCCTTTCCCATTTTACCTCGGCTTTCCGAAAAGACCACGCAGCCGCTTTCTGTCTGGCTTTGTCTGCATCAGTGTTCTTGCGTTCTCCAGATACTCGCGCCCCTCTTCCGAATGATTGCACAAATGTATAAAAGCGTCCCGCTTGTACTGCAAATAGTCTATATACTCCAGTTCTTCGATTTCATTCATGTTCAGTCCTGTGTATTCATGTACTAAATGTTCCCAGTACGTCGGGATCTCGAAGAAATCTTCTTCGTCTGTCGGGTAGAAGGGCGGGTTTAGTTTGGGTCTGTGTCCGGGATCTTTACGAAACGCACATACTGTGCGAAGAATGCTTTCATGTCCTCAATGTCCATGTTATCTTCTACCCAGTCTTTGCTGATCGTTTCACCATTCAGATTGTTGGAAAGAATCTTTGCAGTCAGTGTGTACAATTCTTCTATTGTATGCCTGTTTGCTCCGCTTCTTTCCTTTGCGTTCTGCGCTTCTTCTCTTTCTGTGATCGTGTCCTGCATGTCCATAAGTGCGTCAAAAACCTTCTTTTTCGGCATTCCGACGACAATTACCTTGACGCCCTTTTCGCTTTTGGGATCATCAAATGTCAATGTCATGTAGTTACGCTTTACTTTTTGAAAATTTACTGATAAATCCATTCTGCTTTCCTTCCTTTCGATTCTGCGGGGCTATGTATCACATGCCCCGCATTTCCTTGATTGTTAGCCTTTTGCTGCTGTCTGTGCTGCCAGAAACTCTGTAATGATTTCGGCTTTTGTTGTCTTTGTGATCGTGTAACCTTTTGCTGCCGCAATGGTCTTGATCTGATCTACGGTCAGCGCGTTCAATTCCTCGCTTGTGTATTCGTTCTGGTACTCTTCTTCGTACTCTTCGACAAATTCAATCAGCGTTCCGCGGCTGTCGTGCGGCTTGCAGTTGAATTCTGCGTCAATTACTGTCGCTGAATCCGCAGCAAAAGTGATGGTGAATCCTGCTGTATTTCTTCCGACGATCAGCAAATAGCAGTTTCCTTCCACCGGATCTTCATGTACAAACAAGATCACATACTGCTTGCCGTCGTCGTTGGCTGTGCCGCCGACCTTCAAGCGTCTGTACTTCTTGCCGTTTTCTCCATCCTCTGTGGTTACGACTGCCGTTGCGGACAGCTTCGCCAGTGAATTTGCATTCCATGTGAAAAGACCTGTCTTGAAGGTTGCTTCTTCGTCCGTCAAGATCTCTTTTACGACCATCCCCAGATCGTCTTTTTCTGTTGTCATTGTGGGCTTATACTCCACGCTTGCGCCGTTCTTGATCCATCCGGTGTGGTTTTCTTCTGTCATTACTTTTTTCAGAATCTCTGTGAATGTCTCCGGCAATGTTCCTGTGTATAACATTGTGTACACTTTGCCGGATCCCAGCACAACTTTTTCCTTTGATCCTTTCATGCCTTTTACCTCTTTTCCATAAAATTCATAGTGAAAATTGTTTCAAACATTTTTTCATCTGGAAGCCACTGTCTTTCCTTCTCAAATTTCCAGTTCATCTTTTCAAAGGCTTTTTCCAGCTTCCCTTCGTTTTCGTTGTCCAGTCTTTCTGCGTAAAATTCTACTGTCAGATTGTGTTCGACGATCCGGGCGTGGAAGTCGTCGCCGTCCTGTGCCGTCTTGTCTATGAACGCCACAAAAGGCAGCTTCTGTGGTTTATCAAACGCCGTGTCTGCTACTGGCAGTTCTGTTTCTGTCTCCAGATATGTTTTGATGTCTGTCATTCCCACAGTCCTTTCATTTTTTCGTCAAGCACCTGTTCTGCGATCTGTCGCCCGTATTTGATATGCTTTACGGCTTTTGTTCGCTTTGTTCCGTCGCGTGTCAAGTGTCCATTTTCCAGTAAATGTGTCAGCCTGTAGTGTGGCGCTTCCACATGCCATGTTGCACTGTAGCTGTGGCGCCCTGTCAGCTGCCGTTCTATTGCAAAATGTCGCTTGTACTCGCCTGTTTTGTAACCATGCCCCGGTGTCAGATATTGTCCCGCCGTTTCGTTGCATGCGTCGGCTGCGTCGTCAATCGCCCGGAAGAATTTTTCTTCGTTTTCCCGCTCCCATTCCAGCAGACTTTCTGCAAGCGTTCCGGTCAGCTGATCTGGTCTGATTTTCTTTGTCGCGCCTACGTTCATGCAAAATCCTTTCGTCTGTGTTTTTCATACTCTATCAAGGACAATTTTGTGATCGGCGGCATGGTATCGTTGATCTGATCGACTTTTTCTATGTCGAATTGATCTTCACCGATCACAGCGACTTCATGCGCTTTCAGATCCTTTCGCTGCTGAACATGGATCACTCTGTCAACCCGTGTGTCTGCTGCCTGTGCTGCATAATGCCGTTTCATACTGACGTTTTCTTCTCCGAATCGCAGTGGCTTTTCGTATTTATCCACCAGAAGTCCGTCATTGTTCACAGTGCATATTCTGGCGGTTCCGTCGTTGAATTCCTCAAACTTTGCTTTCATTTTCTGCCCCGCTTTCCAGCGTTGCCAGCGCTTCGTCAAGTGCAAAGCCTGTCAGCTGTGACGAAAAATCATGTTCAAACTGTTCTATGGCGTTGCTGCGTCCATATCTGCAATACGAAAAAAGCAATTCACGCGCCTGCTGATTCTCTGCAAAATCAAGCTGTTTGCCACCGATCTTCTCGATCCGGGCTTTTCCACGCTGCATGATGTCTTTTATCTTTTTCTGCATGCTTTCGTCAGCCAGTGTCATGTCCAGTTCGTTCAGAATGTCTTCAAGCAGCTGTTTGTCTGGCGTTTTTGTTGTTTCATCTGCCATACTGCACCGCCTTTCAATTACAGGCAGCAAGGTTTTTGCCCTGCTGCCTTTGCTTATTCCTTACGCCGTAGCTGCGGTCTGTGCTGCTAAGAATTCCGCGATCACTTCTGCTTTCGCAGTCTTTGTGATTGCATAGCCCTTATATGCTGCCAGTCCCTTGATCTTCTCCACTGTCATTGCATTCAGTTCTTCTTCCGTCCATGTGGTCTTTTCTACTTCCACGGTGTCGGTTCCCGTCACCACGGTGTATACCGCTGGCTGTAACTCGCTAATGTCAAGCAGCAAGAATGCGTTGTTATCCTTCGGACGACCATTGCCATACAAGAACGCTGCATACACTCTTTCACGTTTCAAAAACCGCACGCTGTCGTCGTATTCGATAGTACCTTCTTTTCCAGTTCCGATTCCTGCAAAATACTGTTCTGCAATTCCCAGAATTGCTTCACCCTTCGTCAGTGCTTCTGTCTGAATGATTTCTGTCGGGTACGGCAGGACATTGTTTGCAAATGTTCCGTCCGGGCGCTGCACTGTAGTTGCGGGCATTACTTTTTTCCAGTAATCTTCCGGGCTTACCAGCATGATCAGTGATGCAACCGTTCTGGGGCGACCGTTTCTTGTCACTGCTAATTTACCGACCAGACCGCCGTATGTTTCCGGCGTAAACTGTTTGACTTTGATCGCAGTCTTTTTTACATAGCTTTCACCGTCTCCGTGTGCTGCTTCAATGTCTCTGTTCATTCCGATAGGCATTTTCACGCCTGTTCCGCAGACGATACCTTCTTCCAGACCGACGTAGATCGCATCTTTCAGCACTTCGCGCACGTAGCTGTCTAACCATGTTGCACCCAGATCCAGCATGGACTTTGCAACCGGAAGAAATGCGGTCAAGCTGTACATTAACATGTCCAGCTTCTCGAAGGATCCTTCCAGTTCCTTTGTGATCTCCGCTGTAATGTCGCCCCAGATCGCTTTCTGCTTTCCATTTTTATTCATGATCCATTCTGTGATGTAGGATGTGTTCTTGAAGTCGATCTTTGCAAGCAGCGGGTGTTCCAGCTTCAAGCTGTCGTATACATCTTCAATGATCGTCTTCGGCATTGTCACGTCGATAGATGCAAGCGCCTGTTTCGGGTTCTCGGACTTCATAGCGCCGATTACTGCTTCATAATACTTCTTTTCCTCACTGGTCAGCTGGCGAAGTCCGCGTGCTGCCATTGCCTGTGCGTCCAGCTGCTCAACTGCTGCCACGTCTTTTGCACGCTGCAAGATCTCTTCTTCGATCCCTGCTGCCATTTCTGCCATTGCCTGTGCCACCTGTTCGGTGTCTTCGGTTTTCAATGCTTCATTGAATTTCTGTGCCAGCTGCTCGCGTGACAGCTGTTCAATGTCTTTGTTTTTCATGCCTTTTACCTCTTTTCCAGATTTTTTGCGGCTGCTTTTGCTAATAAAGCCGCCATTTTATTTGTAGACTGTTTCAGATCAGAATTGTTTTTCTGATTCTTTTTATCGTCGTTGTTGTCTTCGTCGTCGTTGTCCTCGCTGTTATCCTCGTCGGATCCGTCGCTTGCTTCGTCGTCTTCGTCTTCGTCCTCTGCGCTGTCCTCGTTTTTCTTGCTTGCCTGCTTGCAAAATTCGAGCATCTGTGTTTTGATTGCTTTCTGGTTCAGCATTTCAGTTCGCAGCTGTAAAAGCTGTGTCTGTAGCTGCTGCATGACCGTTCCGGCTTCTTCTCCGGCTTTGCTTGATACTTCGTCTGCGAAGCCCTGTTCTACCGCCTGTTCTGCTGTCAGATACGTTTCAGCATCCATCATGCTTTCCAGTTCTTCTTCTGTGATGTTCACGCGCTCCATGTAAATTTTTCTGTTTCCTTCCATGAGCGTGTCCAGATCGTCTGCTGCTTTCCGCAGCTGATCCGCATTCCCGGAAACCGTCGTCCACATGTTGTGGATCAAAAGGCTGGTTCCCAGCCCCATGACGCGTCGATCTGCTGCCTGCAAAATCACAGAAGCGACCGACCATGCGAACCCGTCAACGTATGCTACAAGTTCTTTGCATTTCTTCTGTTTCAGAAGGTTGTAAATTGCCACTCCTTCGCCTACGTCGCCGCCATTTGAATTGATGTGTACTTCTATGACGTCCGTTTCCGGTATCTCTTCCAGAACCTTTCTGAAATGCTGTGCGCTTGTTTCGCTTTCGCTGTAGTTCCACGTCCACCAGTCAAAGTCGCCGTACTTTGTCACATCATCATAAATGTACAGCTTATGTACATTGCTTCCTGCTTCCTGTCGCAAGCTATAATGTGCTTTCTGATTCTTCAAACCTTATTCACCCCCTTTCACGTCTCCTAAGTGTTCCATTTTTTCTGCTTCTGCATAGTTCTTGGTTATGTAATGCTTTTGTGACCAGTCAGTCTTCAAAGCTGTGTCACCCAGTTTCACGCGCAATTCGTCGATACAGTACAGCCCGGATGATAGCAGCTTGTCTGAATTCGTCGCCTGCTCGAAAATATCAATATGCTGTATGCAGTTCGTGTTTACGTCCATGTAGTTTCCCTTTGCGAACTGCTTTTCCCCATATTTTTTGCGCGTCACTTCGCTTCCGATCCGCTGGCATATCGGATCAATAGCGAATGTCAAAAAATTCTTCGTGATCTTCTCGACGTCTGATACATCCCCCAGCATGAGTGCTTTCGGTATCTTGTACGCCCTGCCCGCCATCTCGAATTCATAATTTATACGTTCGTTCAGATCCGCTGGCGTCGGCGCTGTTGTCTGCTTCGTTACGTCCGTGTATGTGTACCCCGTCTGTAATGGCAGCACTGCTGAATCTGTATCATAAAAAGGCTTGAATCTGTCTGTGATCAGTGTTTGCAGCTTTGTTGTAAAATCCGGCTGCGCCGCTGTCTGTGCATCAATATTCAATATTCCTTTTTGCGCCCCAGCACGAAGCACGCTTCTGATTGCTTTTGCTACCGTCTGCCCGTATGCTGTGTACGATCCTTCCAGCCGCCGTCTGGCGTTTATGTTGTCCAATTCCAGATATATGACTTCGTGTGACAACATGGATCTTTGCATGGTCAGATCTCCGATCGTTATGTTGTTGAAAACGTCTTCGCGGAAGCTGTAATGCGTCCGTGTGAAACTGTCAGCAACGTACAATTTCCCGCCGACTTCTACGATCAGCGCTGCGTTATCATATAACAGATTTGTGACAAACTGCTGCCAGAAGTCCCCGGCGTTCTGGTTCTGGTTCGGTTCGTAGTTCCACAGGTAATATTCGCCCTTTTTCTCCGGGATCCCTTTTATGAATGTTCTGAACTCGCATTTGCTGATCAGACTTGCGATCATATTGATGGCGCATGCTGTCGCAAGTTCCTTGAAAAACACTTCTGTCAGTTCTTCTTCGATCCGTGTTGTAACGTTGATCGTTGATTCTCTCCCGAATGCCCGCAGAAAATAATCATTCATGTTCATTCTTCCTTGCACCCCCTTTCTACATTGTGAAGAGTGGCAGCACGTCCGCTGATCCCTGCTGCTCCGGGATCAATTCATGCTGCGTCATAGCTGCTACGAATGCGAAAAAGCCGTCTGTTTTTCTGCTTTTCGCTTCTATCTTCTGGTATTCGTAATTCCCGTATTTTTTCGACTTCACTTTCTTTGTATTGTTTGTGTACCACCGCATGATCGACGAATCGCCGTATACTATGTTGTGGTTTCTGAATCCGCTGTCTATGATCGGCTCTACTTTTATTTTGTCCGAAGGTCTGACCAGCTTTATATTTTTGTTTTCGTAAGTGAAGCCGTAACGTGCAAGTGCCTGTTTCATTAAAGCGAATCTGTAGTCATCCAGTGCAAGCATAGGGATTGAATAAAAGCCCATCTGCTCGCCTATCCACTCCGCGATCAGTTCTGGCGCAATTTCCGGGGCGTCTACGAATTCCAGTTCCCCGGATTCTTCCGCTTCATGTAACGGGTATTTGATCCGCGGAAGATCTGCACTTTTTAGGCACACCCATGTTTTCTGCTTCCAGACTACCTTTTCGCCGCGTTTCGTCAGCACGCCAGCTGATGCAAAGTCATTGATCTTCGTATAGTCAATGCCAGCCACAGCGATTTCACGCGGTTTCGGCGGCTCTACTTCCTGTTTTGTCGCCAGAATATTGTCCCAGCTTGTCAGTTCCACTTCTCCGTTCCCCTGTCTCCAGTTCATGCGCTTTGTCATAAAATCGCTGGAAGTGCTGCTGTCTTCCAGCCAGTCTTTGTATTCTTTTCGCGTTTCTTCCAAAAGGTTTGGGAGATATTGCAAAGAAGGGTTCGCCTTGTGCCAGTTTTCTTCGTCGTGTACTTCTTTGTCTTCGTCTAACATGCATACAAACGGTAGCAAGCCGTTGTCTTCTGTTTCTCCGTCCAGAATTCGTTTTGCTTTCTCCAGCAAATTGTCAAGAACGCCGTCGCATACGTCGCCATTTGTTGTTATGTATGTTCGGCGTGGGTGTGGTTTCTTTCCCAGCGCAGTTGTAAAAACTTTTATGTTGTCGTAGGTTTCGTATGCGTGGACTTCGTCAAAATCTACTTTCCCCGACCGCAAGCCGTCTTTTGATTTTGCATTGTTGGTTCTATATTTCAGTGTCGAACCGTTCTTCTTGCAAACGATCTTTTCTTTGTTCCAGTAAAAGATCTTCTTTAACTGCGCTTTTGTTTTCTTGTCTTTGCAGTTCTCCAGAATGTCGTATATATCATTGAATGATGTCTGCGCCTGTTCTTCCGCAGTCGCGCAAATATCAATGTCATACTTCTTGATCTCGTTGTATGGGCTGATCAACGCGAAGTCTTCAAACGCAAGATAGCCATTTTTACCTGCGCCCCTTGCAACCATGCAAAACAGGTCTGGAAAACGTGGCAAGCCGTCTTCGCGGAAGGTGCAGCAATGCAACGTGAATATAAATTTTTCCCATTCAAAAAGCCCGAAGTCGAAATATTTTTGCAAGCCCATATATTTTGAAAGTTGGTCTGTTTTTACGGTCAAATTTTCCGTTTCAAAGACCTTTTTCACGAAATTTACTAGCTTTTTCTGGTATAAACACGCCCTTTTTTTGCCGTTTTTTCCTGCACCTTCAACCAGTTTTATATAGTCGTAAATCTCTGGCGCATCACAGTATGAAGTCTTCATCGTCGCCACCACCTGTCGCAGCAGCGTTCGCCTTCAATCCCAGTTCGGAAAGTAGCTTCAACATTTGTGCATTTGTCTTGTTGAACATATCCACACTTTCATTTTTCTTGAAGCCCTTCTGACCGCCGCCGTTGTTGTATTCAACGATAGTTCCGCGCTTTTGAATGTCTTGGATCAGAAGCGATTTTGTGACGTACATTGCCATGTAATCTTGCACCATATCTTCAAAGAATTTGCCACAGGTGCCGTTCGCTTCCAGCTGGTCTTTCAGATCCTTTTCGATCTCTTTGTATGCTTTTGTCCGCGTGATTTTTTTTACTTCTTCCCTGCGCTCGTCTGGTGCTTTTTTTGCCATGTACCCCCACCCCCTTCATGTACGCGCGCGAAATTTCTGTTTTGTCTACCCCTTGCCCCGTTTCCCTTCCGGCGGCAAAAATCTGATTCTTTTTGACCGGGGGGGATCGTCACCAGCGTTCTTCGTTCGTGAAATGTTTCTTTTCACTGGTGACACGTTTGTCGGGATGCTGTTCGTTGTGGCATGCTTCACACAATGGGATCAAGTTCTGATACACTACGCCGTTGTAGGTGTACGTCCTCGACATAGCAAGTCGCGGGTGCTTCCTTACCCACTGCACATGATGGACGCTGCGCGCTTTGGTGTGGATGCCTTTCTTTTTGCAGAACTGGCATTCATAATTATTTTCTTTCATCACCTGTGCGGACAACTCCCGCCACTCGTGCCACTTGTAAAACTTATACAGTTTGTTTTCTTTTATCAGCTGTCGGATCCATGTTTCCAGCTGGTCTTCTGTTATCGTCATACCGAATGCCCTTTCGTGATACAGTGCAAGCGGCGACGCCTGCACTGATCGAAGGAAAGCTGCAAACGCAAAAAAGACACACTGCACAAACCTTTTCGTTGTCTGTGCGTGTGTCTTTGTCTTGTTTACTGGCTTATTATACCACTCTGTACGTTTTATTGCAATTTCTTTTTCTGACCGTCTGTGCGGCTCTGTGGCGTCTCCAGCGTGGCTTTATTGTGCGCCTGCTCCCACCTTTTACGAAAACGGCAGTTCTTCGTCGATTCCATCCGGTATATTCATAAAACCGTTTGCGTCTGTCTCCGGCTGTGCTGGCGCTTGCTGGTTTCCCTGCTGCCCTGCTGCCGCTTTGCTTTCTGCGAACTCCCATTCCTCGACAATGACGTCTGTTGTATATACTTTGCCGCCGTCTTTGTTGGTATAGCTGCCCGTCTGTATTCTGCCGGAAATCTCCAGCTTTGTTCCTTTCTTGCAATACTTTTCCAGACTTTCCGCGCTCTTCCCGAATGCTACGCATGATATGAAGTCTGCGCCTGCATCCTTCTTCCGTCTGTTCACCGCCAGTGTGAAGCGTACAATACAGATCTGTTCCTGTGATTCCTGCCCGTTCGTCCAGCGTGATTGTGGATCCTTTGTCAGTCTTCCTGTCAAGTCAACTTTGTTCACTCTTCTTCCCTCTTACTTCTTCCGTCCGATCCATGCCATAAGCACCAGCGTTGCACAGATGATGGCTGTCATAATTACCATAGTGTAGTTGATCATGTTACTTCCTTTCTGCTGCCCTTGCAGCGAATAATATTGCAAACGTGACCGGGAATGCTACGCCAGCAATTATGCTGTATCTTGTCAGCTGCTTTCGTTCTTCCTTTGTCGCGTCCTGCTTCGTCTTCTTTCTGGTAATCAAATACATGTAGTACCCCGTCCCGATTGCTGCTTCCACATACAGGAATACTGCTGCCGCAATCGCTATCACTGCCGCCGCGTTCATTCTTCCTGCCTTTCAATAGCTGCGGTCATTTCTCGGATCAATCCATGTTTCATTCTTCTTGTCCCTCTCTTTCATATAGTCCCGTAACGCTTTGACTGCTGCCATGGCTGCTGTTATTACTGTGCCCACTGCGCCTGCTGCCATGGCTGCTACAATGACAATCGCTGCTGTATGCTGCGTCATTTTCCGTCCCCCTTCTCTGCTCTGTCCTTCCTTGCCTGTGCCTTATTCACTATCAGACGTATTTTGATTACTTCTGAATCTTCCAGATATTCGCACACATTCGCAAGATCTGACGCTACGGCGAAGCGCTGTTCTTCTTCCTGTGTGACCTCGCGCCCCGCGTCTCCGGGCGGCAGCGTTTCTGCTGCCTGCTCCCCGGTTGTAATTCCTGCCACCTTCTCGCCGTTCAGATTGATGTTGACTGTCACTTCAATTCCATTCATCTTGCTTCGTCTCCCTTCGTCAGATTGTCGATCCGCAGTCCAGCGCCCCGTATTCCAGCTTGCGGCGCTTGCAGTCTTGCAGCATTGCTTCAAGACAGCGCAGATCGTCTTCGTTCAAGTAGATATAATATTTTTCAAGCATTTTCAGCGCATGCAGGCGGCGTGCATTCTCCTTTTCTTCTTCCGTTGTGTCGGTATCCGACGCCGACGGCTGCATCTGTGCCAGCGTGGCTTTCGTGTGTTCCTCTTCTGTCTCTTCTTCCTGCTCCCCGGTTGCTTCTTCCGGCTCTGTGTCCTCTTCCGGCGCTGTTGCCGCGGCTTTCTTCCGTTCGATCATTTCTTTGATCTCTGTTCCCTTTATGTCCTCGCCTGCTGCCGCGCGCTCTGCAATGTTGTTCTGTTCCTCTTCCGGCAGGCTGCTTGCCGCTGCTGCTACCGTCACTCCGATTGTCCCGGCTTCAAATTGTTCTTTCAGTGCATCTGTTCCGTTGTTGTTGATCCTGTTCCAGTCTCCCACGACTGCTGCTGACGTCTTCATGATCTTTGCTATGTAGTCCCGGACGCGGACGCCTTTTTCTGGCAAGAAAGATCCTTCTTCCTTCGCCTGCGTCAAGACCTCTTTCCATTCTTCCGCTTCAATCATCTTGTCATAATCGGTGTAGTGCCTGTTGAATGTGTTCCCGATCAGCATGTACAGTCTGAATTCTGTTTCCGTCATGTCCTTGTATTTGCAAGGTACTTCCCGGTATTCTTCTTTCCCGTCCTTCACAAGCAGATCTACTGCTGCGTATCTTCTGTGACCGCCAGCAAGTTTGTATTCTCCGTTGACGCGTCCCAAGATCAACGGATCCAGCAGCCCGCCCGCCATTTCGATTCCTGCTGCCAGATCTTCAATGTCGTTCATGCTGTACTTGTTTTTCCCTGTGATCACAATTTTTCCGTAGTCCAGCTTGATTTCCTCAAAATCTTCTGTGACTGCGTTTTCTGTCTGCGCGGTTGTCTGTTTGTTCAGTATCTTTGTGATGTCAAAGCCTGCCATTTCCTTTCCCTGCCTTTCACGCTTTCTTTGTGCCTGTGTACTCTTCCATGAATTTTCTGTAATCTGTCGCCGCTGCGGATCTTGGCGAATATGTTTCAAGCGGCTGTTTGTAATATGTTGCTGCCACTGCCTTGTCGCTGTGTCTGATCCTGCGGCTGAATACGTTGTATTTGCAGTTCTTCCGCAGCCATTCTTCCGCTGCTTCATTTTCGATTGACTTTTTGTAGTCCGTCAGCAAGATTCCTGCTATTTTCAAATTACTGTTCAGTGCTTTCAGCGTTTCGATCTGCTCCGTTATCACTTCCACACCGTCGATCGACCAGTTATCAAGCCGCACTGGGATAATTACTTCATCCGCAGCGCACAGCGCGTTGATTGTACACATCAGAATTGCTGGCGGGTTGTCAATGATACAGTAGTCATATATTGACGCCGCCTTTTCCATGTACTCTGCAAAACGGTTGTCTTGCCTGTCTTCGCTGGTTCGCAGTTCGTTGTCTGCTTCTAGCAGCGTCATATTTGCGTTGATCAGATCCACGCCTGCTGCCACGTCAGCGAAAATCCCCGGTCTTTCTCTGTCAAGTATCTTTGCTGCTCCGCATTTTTCATCTTTTCTGTAGCAGTCAAAGAACTGGCTTGCGTTTCCCTGTGGATCATTGTCTATCAGCAATACATTTTTCTGGTACTTCGTCCCCAGCAGCGTTGCCATGTTCGCTGCCGTCGTTGTCTTCGCTACTCCACCTTTTAAGTTGATCACCGCTATTGTTTTCATGGTCTTTCCTTCTTTCCTTCGCCTTTTTGTTTTGATATGCTGCTTTTTGGCTCGTTCCGTTCATGTCAGCCCATTCGCATGTCTTCGCCTGCTTCTTGTCGCCGTATTTCTTCCCGCAGACTTCGCACATGTACGGAAAGCGCCGTCTTTTTGAATTCCAGTCAATTATTGCTTTTGGCATCCTGCCACCTTTAATCGTATTCCGCAAAGGCGACATTTTGCAGGACGCATGCGCAGCAGTCTTCGTGTGTCTCCGCTTTTGGACTGTCTATGCAGCACTCCGGTACAAAATTGCTACCGAATACGCAGGATCCTTTCGCTGCTGCCATGCACAGCGCTGATCTTATGTTTTCTGTGTCTTCACTGCTGCAATATATTTCAACGCGCTTCTGCGGCTTGCAGTTTTCATTCATTGGATCTGTCAGAATTGTTCTGCTGCCCTGCAAGTATGCTTCCAGTTCTGCTGTTGCTTCTGTGCCGCCGTAGCATACCGTCACTTTGTATCCGTATTCCTTTAGGTTCTTGATCCATTCTTTCTGCGCTGCCGTCGGTTTATTGCTGCCGTACTTCATTTCGATATACAGCCCGGCGTACCCGTTCATGGGTACTGGCAGACACAGATCCGGGACGCCTGCTTTCACTCCCATTGCTTTGAAGCGTGCCGCTTCTGTCGGGTTTCTCTTTCCACCGTTTGGCACATGATAAAGCATTTTCAACTCTGGGAACCTCTGCAAATTCCAGTTCGCCCAGTCAATAACGCCCATCTGTTCTGTGTCTTCTCCGCGTTTCAGATTTCCGTACATTCTTTTTGCTCCTTCCTGCTTTTATGCTCCGTACATCAAGCCTGTGTCTCGCATTTTCTTTGCAATTTGCCGCGATAATGCCTGCTGTATGCTCTCGCTGTCCACGAATGCAGTTTTGATTGCTACTTCCGGCTGTTCCGGTGTTGCCAGCGCGGCTGCTCCCAGTGCTGCGTCTGCTGCTCCCATTTTTAGCGGCAGCGCTGATTCTGCGTACATTGTGAAAAGTTCCACGCTGTACCAGCATTTCTGCTGTTTGTCATTTTTCAAGTAGACTTCTGATGCTTCAAAGCCCTTCTTGCATCTAACATCTTCAACGTCATACTTTTTCCCGATTGTCAAATTATCTTCTGGTCTTCCTGCTTTGCACTTTGCTTTCATTGTCCTTTTTCACCTTCTTTCATGCTTTCGATCAGTTGTTCAAGATCTTGTATGTTCCCATGTGTTCCGCATTCTTCGCACCTGTCCGCTGGTGCGTTTCTGTCCGGGCAGCTTTCGCAAGTTTCTTCTTCCTGTTTCAGCTGCTCCAGCAGTTCTTCAAAGTCTTTCTGCTGTGGTTCTGTCATTGCTCTTTTCACCTTCCTTCAATGGTTTTCTGTATTCTCTCAATTCTTCCAGAATCAGATCACGCGGTAATATGTCCCGGCAGAAGTACGCCTTTGCAAAGCTGCTGCCTTTCTTGTATTCTTCCATGCTCTCTGCGTTGTGGAACCCGATCCGCTTGTCGAATGTCAGAATCTGGATCCCGTTTTTGAAATACCTGTATCTACCAACGCCCTGCAAGCTATTAAGCGGCAGCAATACCGCGAACGGCTTTTCCAGTTCGTACAGTCTTTCGATCACTCTGTCTTTCTGCGTGTATGGCGGGTTGCTCACAATCACGTCGAAGTCTTCCGGCTGATATGTGAAGAAGTCCTGCCCGTCGTCTATGCTGCTACGCTCGACTTGCCACCCCCCCCCGCTTGAATGTCTGGAAGTACGCTGACCATTCGCAATCGAACGGACACCAGATTTTTTTCGTTTTCGGTATGTATTTTGTGATCGGATCGACCGCATAGAACGGCGTGTACTGTTCGTTGCCCTCTTCCGTCCTTGCCGCTTTCAAATATCCTGTATTCAGTCCCATGTTTATTTCCTTCCTGCTGCCTTTTGCAGCTTTTCTGTGATTTCTACTTCCCCAGTCTCCAGATTCAGCAAATAACTTTCTGATTCATCCTGCTTCCTGTATCTTCCGTCGTAGATCAGCGTGTAGGTAAAATACATGAAGCCCGTTACTTCGTGCCATGCTTCCCGGATGCTGTCTTTGTCCAGATACCAGCCCGAAGGAACCTTGACAATGTGGTTAAATGCGTTTCTGGAAGAAACGGTCTTCTTCTGTGGCTCCGGGATCACAAGATTCTTGCTGCTGTTGTATCTTCTGCCCGTGAACCCTTCACATGTTTTCATGGTTTTTTCAGAGTATTTCACAAAGTATTCTGCAAGCCGCCTGTATTGCCCGTTGTCGTCCATGGGCTTTATTGTGATCCAGCCCTTGTCCCAGCACTTTTTCAATAACTGTGTGTCTATGGCGTTCAGCGTCATGTGGATATGTACTGCCCCGCGTTCCCCTACTTCTGGAACCCAGACGATCTTTGCTTCCTTCCCAGCTTTCTTGTATATCCGGCGAATGTTCCGCAGCAGCTTGTCAACGTCTGTCCGCAGTGCTTCTTTTGTGGCTGGGCGGTTCTCCTTCGTGTATTCCCATGTGATGTACAGTGATGTGCCGTCGTAGTTCGCATTGAGGATCCATGTCAGCTTTTTCACTGCCTGTCTGCTGTTTACCTTCTTCTGTGCTTCACAGGTCTTGTTTTCCTTCTGTCTTCTGCTCCCTTCCTTTGTGTCGGTTCTGACTGCATAATAAAACGTGTGCTGCTTTGTCTTTCCTGCTCTGCATATTTCATGTTTGTACGGCATTGCTGATCCCCCTGTTTTGTCGTTGGAATAATAAACTTATCAAGTGTGAAAAGCGGCTGTAATGCCGCTATTTTCTTGACTTTTTCGCCGTACAATGCTATACTTTTATTAACGTTTTATTTTTATATTGTTTGTACGGTTCGCCGCTCGGAATTGCAGTTCCGGGCGGCGTTCTTCTTTCCAATCTTCATTTTGTGTCGGTTGTGGATCGTGTCTGCTGTTAAAATGCGAAGCGAAGCTGCGCCATTTCGTCCGTTAGTCGTTCATTTGCTTTCATGTAATAATCTTTGTCAATCTCGAATCCTAGAAAATCATGTCCTGTCCGGTATGCTGCCCGGAGACACGCGCCCGATCCTGCGTGTGTGTCCAGTATCTTGTCGCCTGCTGCCGCGTAGTTTGTTATAACCCATTCATACAGGCAGATCGGCTTCTGCGTTGGGTGAAAAGTAAAGTCCTTTTGAAGTGCTGCGCGGTTTATTGTCACGATCCGCGTTGGTTTCTGAAAACTGCTATACGCAAGTTCGCAGTCTGACATTGTTAGCCCTCTCTGTCCTTTATCCCATACAATCCAGCCTTTTGCGTTTATCCTTAAATGCTCAACAAAGTAATTCCCCCCCCAGATGATCTGATTCACGCTGACGCGCTCCAGTTCTCGGAAATAATCTTCTGGCGGTATCGCGTGATCCCAGCTTTTCTGCGTGTGGGCTTTTCTGTTGTGTTTCGGGTTTTTATTTATGCTTAACTTCTGACCGTCAATTCCTATCCCGTATGGTGGATCGCAGATCGCAAGTTCAAAATACTTGTCCGGGATCTCTTTCATGGCTTCCATACAATCCCTGTTGTATAATTTGTTCAGTTCAAACATATTGCGCTTACTGTTCAAAGGCTTCTGTGTTGGAAGTCTCGCGAACAACTTTGATCTTGTCTTTTGCCATTTGCATGATCCGGCAGTTTAGCCCGGTTCTGAACTTGAATGTCGCCTGCTTCATTTTCTTGTCGCATACAAGGTCAATGGCGTTGTTGATCAATTCCAGAATATCTTCTGGCTGCTTATACTCTCCGGCATTCTCTCCGAACAATTCCTGTGCGCGCTGTTTTGCCGTTCCACGCCTGTTTGCTGTCTCTTGATATAGTTTCGCGTCGTCACAGGTGCAGCGCATTGTTGCCGCTTCTTCCAGCTGCGGCTCTGTCATGTCTGTGCCGCCTTCTATGATCGAACTCTGACCGCAAAAGCGGCAGTTTCCCGTCTTGCTTTCTCCTTTTGCCATGTTTCTTATCTCCTTCCTCAAAATAAAAGATTTAGTGCTGCAATCACTCCGTATGTAGCGAATATTGATACAACCGCAATCACAGCCAGTATCAGTTTTTCTGCTTTTGCTTTCCGCAGCCGCCGGATCCACGCACGTTCCTTGACCGGGTTTGTTGCTTTGTCGTCTATGTACTCATGTGTAAAGATCTTTCGGCTGTCATTTCCCCACTTTTCCACATTCTCTGGCACGTTCTCGTTGATATAGTCAAATTCAAGCCCATGTTCCCTGCACCATTCGACCGCAGCTGTCAGATCTTCCCCGCAGCGGCATGTCCACAGAATCAAAATGCAGCCTTGCTTTTTCAGTGCCTTGCAAATTGCAATTTCATTCCACTTCGGTTCAATGATCGTCGGAAACTGTGTGACTGCCAGCGTGCCGTCAAAGTCTACTGCAATGATCTTGCGATATTCTGCGGCGCTCATAAGACAGCCCCTTTGAAAATGCGTTGAAATACAGGCTTTCTCTTTGCGTCCAGTTCTTCCAGTCTGTCGCTTCCTGTTTTGTTCAGCATGTCCACCAGCTGCGCCAGTTCGTCTTTATTGATTAGTCCGGCGCGCAGGATCCCGTTTGCGAAGCCTGCTGCCAGTCCGGTTTTTGCAAATACACTTTCCCGGTCTTCTGCGTGTCTTGCTTCCTGTGCCAGCTTTGTGAACTGCTGCATTGCTTCTTCCTGCTCTTTGATCCTTCCGCGTGCAGCATGAACGAAGATACTATCCTTCTTCACAGACATTCCGCTGATAAAGCGCATAAATTCTTCTGCCTGGCGTCTGCTCATTTCATCCAGTACAATTCCTATCGTCGGCTTTTTTAACATGTTTTTTCGCTCCCTTCTGTTTTCTGTTCGTCTGTATCTTCTGCGAATCCCAGCTGTGTGACCGATACTTCGTGCGTTGTGGCAAGGTATGGCGGCTTTCCGTCTGGCATTTTCTTTTTGTACTCTCTTGACTGCATACGCCCGGTAATTTCCACATACGCCCCGACTTTCAGCTTTGCCGCAGCTTCCGCAACGTTTCGCCAACATACGCAAGGGATATAATCTGCGCCGTGGTGGCTGTTTACCGCCACAATAAAGCTTGTGACTGCTATTTTCCCGAAGCGTGCCGTTGCTATCCGTGGATCCTTGCAGATATGCCCGCACAGCTTGACTTCGTTCTGTGGATCAGCTGGTGGATCGTTTACTGCGATCACTTTTGCATAAATGCAGATTTTCACCCGTGGTTCGTGCGGCTCTGGGTTGTCCATGTTTTGTGTTCTTACTTCGCCGCCGATCAGCACTTCTTTTCCTTTTTTGATGTTCAAAAGTGCTTTCTTTGTTCCTGCTGCCTGCCCTGGAAACTGAACGAAAAATTTGTCTTTCGTTCCGCTTGGGCGTCTATACTCCAGTACCGCTTCATATACTTTCTGCGCCCATGTCGGCGCGTCCATAACTACGCGCGGTTTCGTCGTGATGATCCCGACAATTCCTGCTGCATTGTTTTTGCTCATTTCTTTGTTTCCCCTTTCTTCAAATATCGCCATTCTTTGAAAGAATGTCGTAGATTTCCGCTTTCAGTCTTACGATCTCCAGCTTTGATTCTTCCAGCTGCTCCGTGGCGGTTCTGACCTGTTCTTGCAGGCTTTCTTCTGTCTCCCGCCAGATCACGGCTTCTTTGTTGTAGTCTTCTTCCTGCTCCAGTGCTGTGTCTATCTGTTCTGACAGATTGTCTGCAAGTTTTCTGTTTTCCAGCTCCAGCTTTTCGATCCGCTGCCGCAGTTCGCGTGCGTTTTCTGTGTTTCCCGGTTCCTGCATGAATACGTTGTAAACGTCCAGCAGCTTGTCAACTCCCAGCACGTCTGCGATCATCTGTGCTGTGGTTGTCCTGCTATGCTCGAACATGACTTTGAAAGCTGGCGGCGTAAGTCTCCGCAAGTAGCTTTCAAGCGCATTCACTGAGTGTCTGTCGGTTGTTCCTTGTGTTTTGTAGTTATCAACGACCGTCTGCAAGCAGTCGTTCGTTGTTCCCCATCCTTCTTTTTCCCATACAGCCATTTGCTTTCCTTCCTTTCTGTGCTTATATGTGGATTGTATAATAAAGCGTTGATTGCAGATCCGCGAAGTAATAGTCCGGCGTTTCATCTGGTTTCAGCGGTGATGTAAGCCCGCGTTTCTTCCAGTCCTTGTGCCGCAGTTCCGGCACTGCTCTAAATTTCTTTACTTCGCAGCTTCCGAAGGTATCTTGCAGCTGCTTTTCTGAATCCAGCTTGTATGCTCCGACATAGCCGACGAAAAGGTCTTTCCCGTCCTTTACGATCCGCAGCCTGTCGGACGGCTCAATCAGCTGCAATATATCGTCTACTGTTGTCATGCGATCCCTCTTTTTTCCGTTTCGTTCAAAATTATTTTTCTGAATATACTTTCAAAAATCGGAACCGGAATGCTGTTTCCGGCTTGTTTGTATAACGCACCATTTTTGCACCCTTGTTTACTAGGATTAGATGCTAATGCATTGTAATAATCTTTATCTGTATATCCTTGTAGCCGCCAGCATTCAAGTTCTGTGAGTAGACGCCATGATCCGTCTGATCTCTGAATAATTCCACTGTTTGGACACCGATTTTGTTTTGTGGATATTGTCATTGCGTAGTTTTTTATCACAGGTAGTTTGTCGATCGGTGCATTATCAAAATTCATTGGATCTATTCTTGCTTTCAGACTTTTGGAATTTATAGTGTACCAATCGGCAACTTCATTGTCTGGTTGTATAAAGTCCCATATATTCCGCATTGGTGTATGTATTAAATCGGAAAATTCAAAATATTCAGTTCCTAGAACTGATACAGTGAAATATCTTTGCCTTGCTTGGGGAATGCCAAAATCTCTTGCGTCCAAAAGCTCGTAGCTGCTGGTGTACCCCATTTTTGCCATTTCCGTCATGTATCTGTTGTGGTTATGCACCATGTACTTGCTCCGTACGTTCTTCACATTCTCCCAAATCACATATCTTGGCTTCCATACGCCCATCTGCTGAATAATGTGGATCGTCTCCCACATAAGGCTTGACCGTGTTTCTGATCCCTCATCTGCTCCCTTCTGTTTCCCGGCAATGCTGAAATCCTGGCACGGACTACCATGTATCAGAATGTCCGGCTTTAAATTCCATCCGACTACGCTTTGCGTCTTGTATGGCAATTCATTGGCGAACATTGCATTGTAGCTTCTGACTGCTTTTTCGTCTATTTCTACATAGTCAATCGCTTTCACAGGTATTCCGATATTGCGAAGTGCACAGCGTGGGGATCCTATACCGCCAAATAATTCAAGTATTTTAATCACTTCTGTTTCGCCCCCGAATCCGTGTTTTTCTTTCATGCGTTTCCCCCCCCCCTCGCAAGTTCTTTCAGCACTTCCGCATTCTGCTTTTCCAGAAGTGTTTCAGCCTTCACAAACGCTTTGAATGCTTTTATTGTCAGTTTGTATGATTTTTTCTTTTCTTTTTCCTTTAATCTCTCAAATATGCCTTTTTCTATTACGCGCTTCGCCGCATACTTTATACATTCAATTTCTTTTTCTTCTCGCAGTATCTCGTCGTCGCAAATCAAAGCAGTGTCGCAACTCATTATTGCGATCCCGTTTCTCGGATCAATTATGTATACGGTCTGGTCTGCGCTCACATATCCATAAAATTTTCTTGTTGCAATTTCCAGTTCGTACCCGCATTCCTTCCGTACACCTTTTACGCCTTTTTGTTTTTGTAGTGTGTAAAATATTTTCTTTTCCATTTTGCCCCCTATATCCCGGATCTGATCTGCTCCAATTCTGCTGCCACATCAGCGCCGCTGTATTCTGCCAGCAGCTTTTCGCTGATCTGATACGTCCATTTTGTTGACATTTTCAGCGCCGTTCCTATCGGCAGGATCCCGCGTTGCATCCCGATTCTGACGAACTGATCCGAAACGTGAAGCAGTGCTGCCGCTTCTGTTACCTTGATTTTTCCTGCTGCCATGTGTCTTCGCTCCTTTCGTCGGTGTGTTTAATCTTCCCAGATCTCATTCGCTTCTTTTTCGCAATTCCTGTCTATGAAGTACTGATACAAAAATTCCTTCTGCGCTTTTGTGTATCTCTTTCCCGGTGAAGTTGTCGGGATTGCGATTCCCTGTGACGGGTTATGTAGCAGCACTCAGCCGCGATCTGCCAGAAAATCGCCGTATGAAATGTATTTGCGTGCTTCCTGCTGCTTTTCTTCGTGTTCGTCTCCGTAAAACTCCGCGACGTGATCTGTTGCCCAGCTTTCGTGTTCCCCAAATTCTACCGGGTGAAAAGTCCCGTTCGGCTCCAGCCACCCGTAATCGTCGTCGGTTTCTGACTTCATGCGCTTTATGAAAGAATCAAGAAGTGTGCTTTCTGTGCTTTCTCTTTCTTCTTCCATGTTGACGAATAGCTTTTCGCCCGTTTCTTCCCTGTACTGCTTCTGGGCTTCTCTTCTTTGCCGACTCGTCATGTAACCGCCTGCGATAAATCCCAGCTTTTCTTCTACTTGGTGCAGTTCCTTTTCTGCCTGCTCCGCTTTTTCGTGCAGCTTTTCAAGTGTTCTTGCAATGTTCCACTGTTCATCCCTCTGATCAAGATAATGGAATCTGTAATCGTCGCCCGGATATGTCCCCGTTACCTCTGCGCGCCCATCCAGAATCGCAAAAGCCAGCCCTTTTCTTTCGTTGTCTGTGATCTCGTCGGATTTAAGGCAGCTTTCCAAAAGGTTCATTGCATATTCCATCTTCCCTTCATAGTGGCATTTCTCCCGCGCCAGCCGTGTGATGAAATCACCATTTATGCTTAATGTCATTGTTCTTCCTTTCATGTGTCTTCGCTCCCTTCGTCTGTGTGTGCGTTTCTCTCTGCTATGGTCAAATACTTGTCGTCGATCAGCTGATCTATGTCGATCAGATTCTGTCTGAACTGCTCTTCCTTTATATGTCTCCAGATCGTGTGCCTGCTGCCTATGTACATCAGCGATTGAAAAATATCTGCCAGCGTGTATTTTTCAAAAGGTCTGCTGCCGTCCTTTGCTATATACTGCTGATAGCATGGCAGCAACTCCCGCAGGGCTTCTTCTTCTTTCTCTGTTAAGTCATATTTGACCGTGTATTGTGTCATGTCGTGTCTCCTTTCGTCGGTGTGTGGCTATTTATTTGCAAATATTTCTTTGCTTTTTGCACATTTTGGTGTATATTCTTTTTATAAAAATAGAAAGAAGGTGTTTTTTATGGCTGATAATTCAAACATAACGCGTGAAGATCTCGCGGCTGTTGCTTATGAATTGTATTCGTCGTTGTGCGAAGCATTTGACAAGCCCCATCTCGATCCGCAGAGCTTTGAAATTAACTGCAACGAAACATTTAAAAAATTCGCCAAGGATTATGAAGAATAAAGCCTGTTTCTGGCTTTATTCTTTTTTCACCTTGTCTTTGCTCTTTCTTCTTCCCAGCTCCAATTCTGCCACTTTGATGATTACTTGTGCGTCTCCGTATGTCACGCCCTCATCTGCCAAAGCGTCAACGATTGCTTTTCCTCTTTTTTCTTTCCAACTCTCTTTTTCCACGTTCTACTCCTTTCCACAATGTTTACACTGTTTTAATATCTGACACGCCGACCGCCGTTGTATCTGTCATTCTTGCTTTCTTGTCAATCAGCAGCGCACCGTTGTAATCTACATCAACGACCGTGTACTGCTCATTCTCGAAAATAACCTTTTTCCCGATCCACTGTTCTTTCAGTTTCTCGATCCATTCCCTATATGTTCCCATGTTGACCACCTCGTCTGTGTCTATATCTTCCATGCATTCCCAGTCAAGCGCCGTTCCGCATTGTCCGCAATAATCGTTCCGGTTCCCGTCCTCATTTGTCATATATTCGCCGCTACCGCATACCGGGCAGTGTGGCGCAATATTGTTCCCGAATTTCACTGGTACTTTCTCCATGGCGCCCCCTTACTTCTCCGGCTCGTCCACTTCTGTTTCAAACCTTGCCAGCAGATCGCGCATTTCATTGTATTTCTTCCGGTTCTTTTTGATTGTCTCCATGAGATTTTCAGCAAGTACACACTTCGGATCCGGGTTCATTTCCACCATTTTGTCGCATGCTGCTTCTACCTCTTCCATGGCTTTGTTTGCCACTTCGTCGATCAGATTGTAGATTTCAACGTATGTCTTGCGGCTCATTGCCTTTGCCGGCCGTTCCGGCTTGCAGATTCCACGCCATGTGCAACCTTCGCATTTGTCGCAAAAGACGCCGCGACCGTTTATGTCGTTGTATGCGATCATGTCGTTTTCATCTACTGTGTAGTGAATTTCCATTCCGCAAGCTGCTGTTTCTTTCAGATCTTCAATTCTTCCCATGTTTTCTTCCTCTCTTTCGTCGGTGTGTTATTTGTAAAAACTTACGCAGTGCGTAAGATGCGGCTAAAAAAAATTTTTCCTGCCTTTTCTGGCTCAATATCGAGTGCAATTACAAGCCTTTCCATCACATCAGAAGACGGTTGTTTCTCTCCGTTTACTACAGCCGCAAGCGTATTTCTATTTACTCCGCTTTTTTCTGAAAGTTCTTTAATCGTCTTGTAACCTTTTTCGATCATGATTTTCTTTAATTCTATGTGATCCGTTCTGAACTCTCCTGTCATGTGCTGCTCCTTTCTCGAAACTTTCCTGTTGCGTAAGTTTAATATAGCATCAGTCTTTTTCGCTGTCAATACTTTTTGCGTAAGTTTTTTTACTTTTTGCACATTATTTATTGCGTTGTGCGTAAGGTTGTGTTATATTCTATTTGAAAGGTTGGTAATACACATGGGAATATTGAATGAAAGAATTAAAAACAGACGCCAGCAGCTTGGATATACTCTTTTATATATTGCTGAACAGCTCGGCGTAAAAGAAGCCACCGTCCAGCGATATGAAAGCGGCGATATTAAAAATATAAAGCACGAAACGGTTGTTTCTATTGCAGAAATACTTCGTTGCGATCCAGCGTATTTGATGGGATGGCAGGACGTGCCAACGTCTTCCGCTTCTCTTTCTGCTGATGAAGCGCAACTTCTGAATACATACAAGATTCTGAATGACGCAGGACGTCAAAAGCTGTTAGAACGTGCTGTAGAACTCCGGGATCTGGGTTATGTAAAAGGGGACGTAGAAAAAATGGCATAAAGTGCCAGAAAAATGGAAAAATCATACATATTGATTTTCATACATAGAAAGGAAGGTGTGATATGAAGAAGAAAAAATCAGTAATCAAAGGGCTTTCGTTCAGTCCCAGCCGGGCACTGGGTATCTCACAGGCAAAGACGAAGGTTGCAAAGGCAACCGGGATCCCGACCAACAAAGCCGGACGTCAGCGAAAAGCTGGCAAAATGCTTGGTCTGTAACTGCATAAGAAAACCGCCCCGGTGCTGGTAACACTTGGGCGGCTGCAATCTCCGATTGATCGGGCTTGCTATTTAATTCTCGCAAAATTATTATAGCAAAAGCCCTTCAATAAAGCAACGGAAAAGGGGGCTTTTATTTTTTGCGCCTTTTTCCGGTAATATACAGAAAGAAGGTGCTTTTTATGGCAATGAAAAGAGCGAATGGCGACGGCTCCGTCTTCAAACTGACCGGGAAGCGTCGCAAACCATGGGCTGCACGAATTACAATCGGCTGGCGTCTCGATCCTGCATCTGGGAAGCTGACGCAAGAATACCAGCTGATCGGAACCTTTGCGACCCGGATCGAAGCTGAAACGGCTTTGAATGATTTCTTGCAGAACCCTTATGACATCAACGCACACAAGCTGACGTTTTCCGAAGTGTATGACCTCTGGTCAAAGGAATACTATGCCACCTTGAAGAATGATTCCAGCGCCCGCACCTACCGGGCGGCGTACAAATACTGCGAACCGATCTTCAATGTCCGCATGCGGGATCTTCGCGTCTCTCATATGCAGGGCGTGATCAATGACGCTGTTGTCGGTGATGCAACGAAAAGCCGCATGAAGTCGCTTTTTAACCTCATGTACAAATACTGCATGATCCATGAAATTGTTGACAAAGACTACAGCGCACTATTTGTCCAGAAAGCAGGCAAGCGTGACAAGTCAAAGCGTGTGCCGTTCAAAAATAGCGAAGTACAGCGCCTGTGGAAGATCCGCAACTTTGGTGTTACGGATATGATTCTATTTTCCATGTACACGGGCTTTCGCCCTTCGGAAGTGTTGCTGATCGAAACTGTGGACGTGGATCTTGTGCGCTGGAGAATCAAAGGCGGCATCAAAACGGACGCCGGGATTGACCGGATCGTCCCGGTGCATCCTCTGATCCGTCAGCTGGTGCAGGATCACTACAACCCGGACAGCAAATACCTGTTCCCGAATGAGACTGGCGGCTTTATGACATACGATCAGTACCGCGGGCGGTTCAAAAAGGTTATGCGCTATCTTGGGATTTCCCACACGCCGCATGAGCCGCGACATACATTTATTTCATGTGCAAAGCATTTCAAGGTGAACGAAAACTTGCTGAAAGCTATTGTCGGACATAAGATCAGAGACATAACAGAAGCCGTCTACACCCACAGGGCATACAGTGATTATGAAGAAGCTGTGGCAATGATCACCTATGATGGCGAAGACATAGAATTTGAATCAATCGACGCTGAATGGGACTGACGCCCGATCAGCTGCATACAGAAAGCCCCCAGATCAATTTCTGGGGGCTTAATTGTTTGTGTATTACCGCTGTTTATTACCTGTGTATTTCCCGTGTACTATGTGTACGTTTTCATGGGTTTTCATAGGTTTTACCACAGCGCAGAACCCGCATAAATACTGGATTCTTTAGAATTTCCCTGCTTCGGCTGCTTCCTCAACGGAAGCTGCCGCATGCTGTTTTTCCGGGTTTTTCGCGCCTTTTGTGTATTGCGCGTTGTTTATGTTCCGGTGTTGCCCGGTTTTCAAAGGGCTTTCACAGCCGCGATCAGAGCCGCGCGCGTCTTCTTTCCGCATTTCTTGTCCGGCTCCTTGGTGCTGTACGTTTCCTTGTGTGCTGTCTGGAATGCCACCAGTGCTGCTTCTGTTCTCTTACCGAAGGATCCATCAAGATTACTTTTTCCTTCTGCGGTGTGTGATTTCAGAACGCCCACTTTGATCAAGTGCCACTGTAACCATTTTACATATTCCACTTTCTGTGCCAGTCTTCCCCGGTACAGGGTGTATGTCGGTTCTGCATACGGCGCGCTGTAGTCCTTCGGGGCTTCGTTCTGCTCCAGATCTTCGTAGATCAGATCAAGGTCAACGCTTGTGCTGATTCCGTCCACGCGTCCCGTCGAAGAATACTGCCATCCGAAAAGTTCCTGTGTGATCTGCGGCTTGTATTTATCGTTCGGCGTGTCTTCCAGCTGCATTTCCTTTTTTGACGGATAGCGCGCCACCCAGAATCTACAGGAAAACGCTGTCGGATCCAGTACGTTTTTGTACCAGTCCACATTACAGTAAATACCGAATTCATACCCGGCGGCTTCTATGATCACTTTAGCAACTTTTATAAGTGCTGTCAACTTCTCTTTTCCCAGCAGGCGCAGCGTCTTGTCTTCCATGTCCCACCAGACTGTACAGTCCTCGACGCCGCATGATTTCAGCAGATCGACGACCTGCTGTGCTTCCGTCTTCTGTTTTTCCGGCGTAGTTCCATAACTGTACTTGTAGACATCAAACGGGATCCCCTGCGCCCTAACTCCAGCCAGATTGTTGCGAAACTGATAGTCTGTTTTCCCGGATCCTCTGACTGAACGCAGTACAGCGAAGGCGACGCCCGCCGCCTTCACCTTCCCCCAGTCGATCACTTTCTGATTGTCTGAAACGTCAATCCCTCTTCTGGTTCTCTGTACTGTCATTTCCGAATTCTCCTTCCTGTTTTGCATTCATGATCTTTTCTGTCACTGCCAGTCCTTTTACAAGAACAGGCGGTACATTGTAACCGCATTCTACAAGGTTCTCCAGAATGCTTCGTGCTTCATTCACGATCAGCATTGCAACCACCCACCAGCCGATCATTGTCAAGAATGCCAGATTGATTCCCAGCACGTCGTTTCCTAAGTGTACAAACACGCCGGAAATAATGAAAGCCACAAGAATGATCGCCCAGTAGCCCAGCTTCTTTACAATGCCGATCAGTCCTGTTTTGCTGCTTTCTTCCTTCTTCTTGTACGATTTATACCAGCCAGTAAGCCAGTCAATCACATTCAGCAGCAAAAAGGCTGCGAATACATACCAGTAAATACCGAATACAGCTGTCAGAATCGCTACGGCTGCGCCTGCGATCGCGTTGTACTTGTCCATGAATCCCTGTGCATAATTAGTCATTTTTCTTGTCCCCCCTCTACATGCTTTCGCCGTTTTCGTCGTAGCCGTCCGCTTTCAACGCTTCGATTACAGCTTCTTTGTATTTCTCCGGTACGTCGTCGATCGTGATATATGTTTCTCCGTCCTCTGCGCCCTTCTCAATCACACGCTTTGCAACTTCTACAATATGTTTTGCAGGAACGCTGCTGATCTCTCTGGATCCAACAATCACCAATTTTACATATACGCTTGTCATACTTTATTTTCCCCCTGTTCGTAAATTTCCGCGATCCCTTCCATGATCGCCCGCTGGTTGTCTGCTGTCTTCATTACCTCTTCGTACAGCGCCGCTACAGCTTCCAGCTGTGCTGTTGCGTTGTCCTGCATCTGTCGTGCCAGCGGCGTGTCAAGCTGTGCCACTTCCGCTGCGTATTCTTCGTACTGTGCCAGCGTCATGTCTGCATATTCATATACCCAGACTTTCTGCTTTCCTGTTTCGGTTGTGCGTGTTTCTCTTGTGATGTTCCGGCGTACTTTGATACGACCTGTTCCCATGATAATTTCTTCCGGGCGTGCCGTTTCGGTAGTTTCACCGGGTTTCCAGTTAGGCTGCTGCATAGTTCGCACTTCCTTTCTTTCCATGCTTGGAAACTTTCTTTTTCAGCTGCTTTATATTTATAAATGGACTGATCCAGCATGCAAAGACGTTGTACGAATTTGTATGCTTAAAATAGCCCATGCGGCTGATCATGCTACTGGCGTCCAGCCAGTTGATCTTCTGCTTTTTGCTTATTTTCCTTGCTTTTCGTGTGATCCTGTACAGAATCGCTTTTCTGATCGTCGTTCGTGTCCTTCTGAACAGAAAGCCCATGAAGTCCAGTGCGCGTCCGATCTCCCTTGTTACTATTTTCTTTTTCCCGTGTCTGTCGATTGTCTCCACTTCATATTCCTTCGATAATGGGAAGATCTGTTTTGTGTCTTTTATGATTAGACCCAGCTTTTCTTCGCAAAATGCTTCGATCCTCTCCAGCGCGACTTTCAGATCTCTTTTGTTTGCTCCGAAGCACACTATATCGTCAACATACCGGACGCCGTATTTTACGCCGCAGGCATATTTCGGCACTTTCCCGGCTGTTTTCCCTTTTCTCTTTGTTCTGGCGATATATTGCGCTGTCTTCTTTTCCTTTTCCGGTTTCCAGATCTCCTGTTTTATGTAATGATCTAAGTCTTGCAAATAAAAATTCGCCAGCCATTGACTTGTATAATAGCCCAGCGGCAAACCTTCCGGCACGGCGTCAATAATAATGTCCAGCAGGCGCAGTGTTTTTTCATCTGCAATCACTCTTCGCAGCTTTGCTTTTAATCTGTCGTGCGGTATGCTCTCGAAGAAATGGCGAACGTCAATTTTCAAAACATACTTCGTATTCTTCCGGTCATTTCTGATCCAGCGTTCAATATACTTCTTCCCATAATGCGCGCCGCGTCCTTTTATGGATCCGCACGAAAATTCATACGCGCCACGGTTCAGAACCTTTTTCAATGTCGGATCCTTTACAAGTTCTTCTGGCTTCGGTGCTAAGATCTGTATAATTGCATGGTGTACCACCTGTTCATATTTGTAGTACGGCTTTATGATCCTGCGCTTTTTCTGCTTGAATCCGTCATTGATCTCCTGTGGTATGTGGTGTGCTGGTCTGAATTCTTCTTTTTTCAGTATTTCATGCAATATGCAGACATGTTCGTCTATATTATTCAGAATCTGGCGCACGTCCCGTCTGTTTTTCTTTCCTTTTGCTGCTGCATAGAATGCCTTTTTCAGATTTTCTTCTGAAATAATATTTTCGTATAAATTTTTGTAGGTTTTCATGGATCTTCCTTTCTATTCCCTCTAGGGCTTTCCACTCTGGTACTTGCCCCGCCTACTTCGGGGTATCATTTCAAGCCGTTGGCTTCCGAATAATGTGTGCATTATGTTATTGATCCATTTTTTACAGAAATGAGCGCGCGGAAATGTTCCAGTTCGCATGCGACACAAGATTGTTGACATTCACAGCGCCG